>OIZX01001336.1_pt1 | contig 13063 bp, 14 predicted proteins | sample 1588621 | NCBI WGS metagenome assembly OIZX01 (sample SAMN03283276) | human gut metagenome | biome: human-associated habitat; material: feces | host: Homo sapiens | place: Peru | collected 2012
ATATATAGTGATACTGAAAGAAATATATATATTAAATTATTAGAACTTTCTAAGATACTTACTAAAGCATATAATGAAAAAACGTTAAGTTATATATGTGAATATCTATTTGATTTATGCAGTTTATTCAATAAATTCTATGGTGAATGTAATATTGTTAATGAAAAAGATATTGACAAAAAAGAGTCTTACGTAGCATTGTTAAATGCTTTATATAATACTGGTAAAATGTTACTTGATATTTTAGCTATAGAAATACCAGATAAGATGTAAGAAGAAAGGATTGTTATGGTAAACAGAGTTGAGCTAAAAAAGAAAGCTAAAGAATTTGCGTATGCTCATAAACTGGACATATGGAGGCCAACATTGATAATATCCTGCATTAATTTCATAATATCATTTGTTGTTTCAATACTAGGTGTAAATGAAGAAAGCCAATTATATTCTATAATTACTTCATTAACTACTTTAGTAATGGTTCCATTACAAATAGGTGGTATATCATATGTTATGGGTGTTATTGATGGTAAAAAAGTTGATCTTAAGGAATGCTTATTATCTAAGTTCAAAGATGGTTCTTGGTGGAAAATATTATTAGCTACTTTATGTGTAGGACTTATAGTTGGATTTGGAATGGTATTATTAATAGTTCCTGGAATATATTTTGCTTTAAAGTATGGTATGGTTCAAATGATATTAGCTGATGAAAAATTTGGTGATAAGGAAATTCTTTATGCTTTAGATAAAAGTTCTAAGATGATGAATGGACATAAATGGGAATATTTTGTATTTATACTTAGTTTCTTTGGTTGGTTTATTCTTGGAGCATTTACATTTGGTATTTTATATATTTGGATTTATCCATATTATATGGTAGCTAACTATTATTATTTTAAAGAATTGAAAAAATAGCACATAAGTGCTTTTTTTCTTGCATAAAACTTAGTAAAACTAGTAAATTTATGTTGTAAGTTAAAAATAAGTATGCTATAATACTTTCGAACGAAAAGTTCCTTGCTTCATTTAGTGAAGCCGTTAAGACCAAAAGGAGGTGTAAGTAATGAATAAATATGAAATAATGTTTATTGTTAAAACTGACATTGATGAAAAAGCTCAAAAAGACACAGTAAAGACTTTCGAAAAAGTATTAACAGATATGAAATCTAAAATCGTTAATACTAAAGATATGGGTCAAAAGAAGCTTGCTTATCCTATTAAGAATCAAGTTAGAGGAAACTATTTTGTATTCAATGTAGAAGCTACTGCTGCTGCTGTTAAAGAATTCGATAGAAAAGCTAAAATTGATGAAAATATCTTAAGACATATTGTCATAAGAGAAGAGGAGTAGTTAATGAACAAGATAATGTTAGTCGGAAGACTAGTAAGAGATCCTGAAGTTAGAAGTACTAGTGCTGGTAGTTCAACTGCTAACTTTACTGTAGCTGTAAGTAGAAATTTTAAAAACAAAGATGGAAACTATGATGCTGACTTTTTGCCATGTGTAGCATTTAGAAACTCTGCTGATTTTGTTTCAAAATACTTTAAAAAAGGAAGTTTAATTGGAATAGAAGGTAGAGTTCAAACTAGAAATTATGATGCTCAAGATGGTACTAAGAGATATGTAACAGAAGTTGTAGTTGAAAATATAGAGTTTGTTGGTGGAAGAAATGAAGGTGGCTCTAATCAAATGAGTAATAATGCTTATATGGATGCACCTAGTGAAGCACCAATGGATGTAATGCCAGAATATGATATTCCTAAATCAGATCCATATGAAAATTATGATAAAGAAGTATCACTAAGTGATAACGATTTACCATTCTAAGGGAGGAAAATAATGGCAGAATTTTATAGAAGAAAAAAAATATGTCAAATGTGTGCTGGTAAGAGTGTAGATTATAAAGATGTTATGATCGTTTCAAAATACATTAATGAAAAAGGTAAAATTTTACCTAGAAGAATGACTGGAGCTTGTGCTAAACATCAAAGACATATTGCTAATCAAATTAAGATTGCTAGATATATGGCTTTATTACCATATACAAAGTAGTTATAAATATTAAGTAGTAGAAATACTACTTTTTAATTGCAAAATTTTTCTTTGTAACTTGAATATTAATATATATAATGTTAGATTATATGTGGAGGTATATTATGCAAAAGTTTTTAACTAAGAAAGTTATTATTTCAACAATTACAGGTGGAGCATACGGAATGTCTAATACTTATAAAGGGATTGTAACATCTTTTGATGATGAATATATTTGTCTAGATGAAAAAACATATATTGCTATAAAATATATTGCATCTATAACTATAAAATAAATTATATAAAAGATTAAATGAAAATATTATTATTTTCTTTTTTATTGCAATAAAAAAGAGATAATTATCTACGATTATCTCTATTTATAAGTATTAATCTAAGTATTTGCAGTGCTTCTGCTAAGAAACCTGCTACATATGTGAATGCTGCTGCATTTAATACTTTATTTATGCCTTGTGTGTTTTCTTTACTATAAAGTCCTATTTCTTTTAATTGTTCTTTAGCTCTTGCTGATGCGTTAAATTCAACAGGAAGTGTTATAAATTGAAAGAATAAACCTATCAAAAGAAGAATAATACCGATTTCTACAAAATCAAATGCAGATGCAGCAAATCCTATAAGTATAAAAAAGTTTGAAATAATAGAAGTGAAGTTAACTATTGGTACTAAGAAACTCCTAAATCTTAAGAAGAAATATCCTTCTTTATCTTGAATAGCATGTCCTACTTCATGTGCTGCTACTGCAGCGGCTGAAATACTCATATCACTATAGATTTTTGAAGATAAATAAACTCTTTTTCTTTTTGGGTCATAGTAGTCGGTTAATTCTCCATTTGTTTCAAATATTTCTACATTGTTAAGACCATTTTTATCAAGTATCATTCTTGCGATTACTTTACCAGTTAAATTTTTATCATTTTTAATATTAGAATTTTTTGAATATGCTGATTTAATACCTATTTGTGCAATTAGAGGTATTAAAATAATTAATAATATTAATAATAAATCCATTTCAATCACCAATATAATAATAGCATATTAATGTGAAAAATTTAAGAAATTATACCTTAAATCCTATAGATGGTGTGTAATTTTTAATATTTAAAGTATCTTTTATACTATTTTTATCTAATTTTATTTTATTAATTTTTATATTATTTAATTTTTTATCTATAGATTTAGCTTCCTTGAACTTTTTGTTTTTTAATAATTCTATTTTCATTGTTAATAACTTGTTAGTTTCTTCTTTAATAGTTGTATTATTTATTTTTGTTTTAGTACATAATAGATCTAAGATTTCTAAACTTTTATCTGGATTCTTTTTTGTTTTATCTTTGTAGGCTATATTTACTATATAGTTTAAGTCGTTATTACTAATTTTTACGTTATGAAATTTTTCATAGTATTTCTTTGTATTTTTTAATATATTTAATGTTTCTTCTTTTGTTGGTTCATTGACTTTAATTATTTGAAATCTTCTATTTAGTGCTTTATCTTTTGAGATGGTTTTATTATATTCGTTTATTGTAGTTGCTCCAATACATTTGATTCTATTTCTAGCTAGGTATGGTTTTAGTATGTTTGAGGCATCTATTGCGCCTTCTGCGCCACCTGCGCCTACCATAGTGTGTATTTCATCGATGAATAGAATTAAGTCTTCATTGTTCTCAAATTCATTTATTATTTTTTCTATTTTTTCTTCAAATTCTCCCCTATATCTAGTACCACTTACAATGGATGACATAGTTAATTCTATTATTTGTTTATCTTTTAAGTATTCTGGGACTTCATTTTTATTTATTTTAATTGCTAGTGCTTCCACTATGGCAGTTTTACCAACTCCTGCATCCCCAATTAGTATCGCATTACTTTTATCTTTTTTGCATAAAGCTTCTATTAATTCGTTTAATTCTTTATCTCTACCTGTTATATTATAATTTTTACTTTTTACTTTTTCATTTAGATTAACCCCATATTTTAAATTATTTTTATTTAAAAGCTTTTTATATATTTTATTAATATTTACTTTTTGATTATTTAATATTGTTATTGCTATACCATCATTATTTTTTATTATATTTAATAGTACGTTTTTAAGAGTTATTTTGTTATCTTCTACAGAATCTAGTATTATTTTTTTTAATAATGGCGTGTAAGATGGAATAATAACTTTCTTTTCTTTTTTTATATATTTATTTATCTCTTTTATAAATTCTTGTTTGTTTATTTCTTTTTTTAATATATTTGATATCTCATTATTTATGGCAAGAATTCCAATTATTAAATGTTCTGTGCCTATAAAATTATGTTTAAGTTTTATTGCTTCTCTTTCACTTTGTTTTAATGCTTTTATTAAATTTTCATCATATTCTATCATATATTAATATTATGTTTTGTATGCAAAAAAAAATACAGAATTTAATCTGTATTTAATTTTTATATTAGCATTGCGGCTACTGTAGTTAGAATTACAATTCCAAATAGTACTAATGCTAATTTCCAAGTTTTCTTAATCCATTCAGTATAAGGGATATTTAAGTAAGTAAGACCTAATACTAATGCAGCACTTGTTGGAACTACAAACATTGTAACACCATAAAGTCCTTGAATTAATGTACCTGTAACTACTGTACTAGCACCTTCTGCAGCTATTTGTGGAATTACATAATTAGCTACATATAGCATGTCTACGTGTAATGCTGAACCAAGGATTGTTGCAATTGTAGTAAAGAAAATATTGAATTTACTAGTTGCTCCTAAGATCCATCCTGCTACTGTTGGGTAGAACATTGTGTTTCCAGCAAAGTAGATAACGCAATATACCATTACTACCATTAATGCTGATGGTAACATTTTCTTAGCACCATCTGCCATATATGAAAGCATATCTCTATGTTTCATTCTATAGAATCTTCCAAGTAGTAATGCAGCAAGAATACACATAACTGCCATTTCAGCATAATACCAATTACCGAATTCTTCGATTGTACCAAAGATGTTTTTGAAGATTTCGAAATCTTTAATTTTAACACCCATGATTGTTTCATTTAATTTAGTAAATATACTTACATTAAATGTTGATGTCCAACTAGTACAAGCTAATATTAATAATACAAATAATAACGCGAAAATTACTATGATTGGTACTACTGAATATTTATTAGCATTTTTTTCACCAATAAATAAATCGTTGTCGATTGCATTTTCAATCTTATTTTCTACTTTTTTAGTTGTAGTATGTTTAGCTTTAACTAAATAGAATATTAATGCTGCTAGTGATAATATTAGTATAGCAACTCTATACCAAATGCCAACACTTAATTTATCTACTGATAATTGTTCGTTAATAACACCAGTAATGTTGTAGCTAATTGTACTACCAATTATACCTACTAGCATAGCACCAAATGTTGTTACTGCTGCTGTAATTTTATCATATCCCATTGATAAAATAATACTAATTATTAATGGGAAGAAGATAAATAATAGTAAGCCATAATTGAATACTGAAGTTAATGCTACAATAATTATAGCTGCTACAAGTAAAAATACTATTTCCTTTCCTCTAAATTTACTTGCTATTTTTTCAATCCATGCTCTATATTTTCCAGTTTTACCAAGTACTCCATAAAGAGCTCCTACTGAAACTAGAAAGATAAATATTTGGATGAAATATTTAAATTCGAATGCTCCAAAGATTAATTGGAAAAAATCAAAGAAACCAATTCTATATTTTCCAAGTTCTGCAAGTTCTCCTGAATTGAAGTAACTAGCTGGAACAAACCAAGTTATTACTACTATAGCAAGTAGTGTAAACATGATTATTTTAAATAATCCAGTTTTTTTCATCTCATAATCCTCCTCAATTGTTATTATATAATAAAAAAACTAGTAAATTCAAGAAAATACTAGCTTTTTTCCTATTTTTCACAAGATAAACAAGATATATGATTATAAATTTTATTCAAACAATTATTAAATTCTTTTTCTGTTTTGCAAGTTACTATTTCTTGCTTTAGTTCTTTTGATTTTGGAATGTATTTTAAATATGCAAGTGCATGTGTTTTAATATCGAGTAATGCTTTTCTTTCATTTGTATTCTTTTTAAGTAATTCATAGTGATATTTTAGCATATCTATTCTTTCTTTATATGTTGGGTCGTCTATTGTTTTGTTATTTTCTATGTATTCTACACATTCTTTTATAATCCATGGGTTACCTATAGATGCTCTTCCGATCATTACTGCATCGCATCCTGTTTCTTCAAGCATTCTTTTAGCGTCTTCTTTAGTATGTATGTCTCCGTTTCCAATTACGGGTATGTTTACTGCATCTTTGACTTTTTTTATAAGTGTCCAATCAGCATTGCCAGTATAGCCTTGCTCTCTAGTTCTTGGATGTATTGCGATAGCAGATGCTCCTGCTTTTTCTATTAGTTTTGCGACTTCTACACAATTAATAGAATCTTTATTCCATCCTGATCTAATTTTAACTGTAACTGGTGTATTAACATTTTTAACTATGGCGGAAACTATTTCATAGATTTTCTCTGGATTTTTTAAGAGTCCAGAGCCTGCTTGTGATTTAAGTGCAACTTTAGGTACTGGACATCCCATATTTATATCTATAATATCAGGGTGTGCGTTTTCTTCTACATACTTGGCTGCTTTTATGAAAGAATCTGTGTCACTTCCAAATATTTGTAGTGATATTGGTCTTTCTTCATTATTTATTTTTAACATATCTATAGTATTCTTACTATTATAAATAATTCCCATATTACTTACCATTTCTGAATATATAAGACCTGGATTCATACTTTTTAGAATCATTCTATAAGATTCATTAGATATACCAGCCATAGGGGCACATACAATTCTATTACTAATTTTTACTTTTCCAATATTCCACATAAAATTTCCTCATAGATAATTTAACATTTTATAAACATTTTTTCAATAAAAAAAGCGATTACTCGCTTTTTGTTGCTGTTGCTTTACAACTTATATTAGATTTTATACCTAAGAATGTATATTTTTTAGTAGTTGTATCTATTGATTCTTCTTTAGATGGATTAATATCTCCACAACTTAGTGACATTTTATATCCTTCTTGAATTTTGAATGTAATTTCGTTATCTTTACCTTCTTCTATTTCTGCTGAAGTTGAACCATTTAATATTGTTATTTCTTCTGGCAATTCTATCTTAAATGAATATTTTTTAGGAGCTGTTTTATTAAATGTTATAGTACATGTGTTATTATCGATTACTTTGTCAATATTAAATGTGTTTTCATTAAATACTCCTTGTTGTAATTTACTACTACATTTTATTGTAGGATTTGCATATCCTTCTTTTGGAGTAACTATTTCTTTAATTTTGTCACCATAATTTACTGTTTTTGTAGTTGAACCTTCACCATTTGTAACATTAATATTAACTGTTAATTCTTTTAATTTAAATGTTACTGTACATGATACGTCTTTTGTTATTGAACTGATTGTTAATGTATTTTTTGTTTCGTCCCATGATGTTTGTTTATTATCTGAACAAGTAGTACTTCCAAATACATATCCTTCTGTAGGTTTTATTATAAATTGACCATCTTGTTCTCTTGCAATATATTTTGGATTATTTTCATCAAGTGTTGCATTACTTCCTGTTATAGTAAGAGTAACTTCATATTTTGCTTTTACAAAATATAATTCACAAGTACTTTCATCTTCATTTTTAGGAAGAAATTTCCATTCTTTTGTATCAAAATCTCCTGTTACATCATTAGTACAAGTAAATCTTGAAAATGTATATAATTCATTTACTGTTTCAACACCGTTTTCATCAGTCGTTTTTTCATTAACTGGCATTTCTTGTACTTCTTGATCTTCTAAAAAGTATTTATAAGTAATTTTACCTTTAGGTTTTTCTGGCTCAACTTGGTTTCCTTTCTTGTTTTCTATAAATCCAATTACACCACCTGCGGTTGCAATTACAAACATAAGTATTAATACTATAAACATTCCTTTATTTTTCATTTTTCCTCCACTATTATATAGTAATTTTATAATATATAGTTGTTAATTGTCAAGAATGCATATTTTAATTATACTTAATTATTTGCAAAAATATGAAAAAACATTTGACAATTCCATATACATTTTATATAATATTCCCGGTACATTTTAATGGAGATGCGGTTTCTGTGGGAAAGAAATAGCTATAGTTGCAAATATAGTGTGCATCAAAGTTGAAGGAAGGAAATAATATATTATGAAAACATTTATGTTAAAAAATGAAGACGTTAAACATAATTGGTATGTTATTGATGCTGAAGGACAAAACTTAGGTAAAGTTGCTGCTTTAGCTGCTTCTGTATTAAGAGGTAAACATAAACCAACTTATACTCCACACATTGCTTGTGGTGATAACGTTATTATTATCAATGCTGAAAAGGTAAATTTAACTGGAAACAAATTAAATGATAAAATGTACTATAATCATAGCGGTTATCCAGGTGGTCTTAGAGAAAGAAATGCTAAGACTATGATCGAAAAATATCCAGTAGAAATGGTAGAAAGAGCTGTTAAAGGTATGCTTCCTAAGAATAGACTTGGAAGACAAATCTATAGACAATTATTTGTTTATGCTGGTAGTGAACATAAACATGAAGCTCAAAAACCAGAAAGATTAGAGGTAAAGTAAGATGGCAGAAAAGAATAAGTATACTGCAATAGGCAGAAGAAAAAGAAGCGTTGCTAAAGTAACTTTAGTTCCAGGAAAAGGTAATATTACTGTTAATGGTAAAGATGTAAAAGATTACATGCCTTATGAAACATTAGTTATGGATTTAGTACAACCATTAGAACTTGCTGATTCTAAAGAAAAATATGATATTAATATCGTAGTTAAAGGTGGAGGTTTTTCTGGACAAACTGGTGCTATTAGATTAGGTATTGCAAGAGCTTTAATGCTTGCTAATGCTGAAACTAGACCAGTACTTAAATCAAATGGTATGATTACTCGTGATGCTAGAATTAAGGAAAGAAAGAAATATGGACTTAAGAAAGCACGTAGAGCACCTCAATTCAGTAAGAGATAGTATGAAGTTAAACTCAAATTTATATTTGAGTTTTTCTTTTACATGAAAATAAGAAAACTATTAAAAAAATAATTTTAAATTCATACTATTAATGTTATAATTATCATAATAGGAGAGTGAAGTAAGTGGCAGCAAAGGTATTTAAAACTATAGAAGAACAAATACAAATATTAATAAGTAAGGGACTTACTATAGAAGATTATGATAAGGCAAGTGAAATATTACTTAGAGAAAATTATTTCTTTTTAAACGGATATAGATCACCTTTTTTAATAACTGGAACTAAAAGATTTGTCGAAGGTTCTACTTTTGAAGAATTGTATTCATTATTTAAGTTTGATAGATATTTTAGAAATATAATATTTAAAAATGTCTTAATAGTTGAAAATAACTATAAATCAATATTTAGTTATGTACTTAGTAAAAAATATGGATATAAAGAAAAAGACTATTTAAATGTTAATAACTTTAATAAAAATAAAGATACTAATAGACAAATAAATGATTTATTAAGAAAACTTAAGAGGCAAATTAGAATAAATGGATATCAACATCAGGCTACTAGTCACTATATAAATAATTATGGTTATATACCTATGTGGGTTAGTGTTAAAGTATTAAGCTTTGGTCTTATGAGTGAGTTATTTTCTATTCTTAAAGATGTTGATAGAGAAGAAATAGCATCATATTATAATATAGGTGCTGATGAATTAGAAGATTATTTATCAATTCTATCTAACTATAGAAATTTATGTGCTCATGAGGATATACTATATAATCATGAAACACAAAAAGAGATAGATGATACAACTTATCATGAATTATTAGAAATACCAAAAGTAGAAGGTGAATATATTTATGGTAAGCATGATATATTTGCTTTAATTATAATTTTAAAACAAATGCTTACTCATACTGATTTTAAAATGATGATGAATGAGATAGATTATGAAATAGAATGGTTAAGTTCTAAATTACATTCTGTTGATGTTCAAAAAGTATTATATAGAATGGGATTTCCAGATAATTATAAACAAATATCATATATGGACTAGGAGGATTATATGAAAAAAGATACTACTTATATAATTAGTATTATAGCTTCACTATTTATTGGGGCATTTCTTATGTATACGTATATAGTTAAAAATCCAATAGCTCAAGTTTCTGGTGGAGATGGTGTGGTTAGAAATGTTAATGTTACAGAAAATGGTATATCTTCTGGAATAGATAATGTTTATGATGCTGTCGTAGTAGTAGAAAATTATCAAAATGGTAAATTAGTTGGTATAGGATCTGGATTTATATATGATATTAAAGGTTATATAATGACTAATCATCATGTTATAGATGAAGCTACTGAACTTAAAGTTAAATTAACTAGTGGTGAAAATGTAGTTGCTAGTGTAGTTGGTAGTGATGAATATGCAGACATTGCAGTTATTAAGATTGATCAAAATCATGTTAAAAGAGTTGCTAAAATGGGGGATAATAGTAAGATGAAAGTAGGAGATACTGTATTTACTATTGGTTCTCCAATAAGTATAGATTATGCTGGAACTGTTACTCGTGGAATATTAAGTGGTAAAGATAGAATGGTTGCTGTTTCTGTTGGCAATTCTAGTTCAAGTGATTGGATCATGAATGTTATGCAGACTGATGCAGCAATAAATCCAGGTAATAGTGGTGGACCTTTATGTAATGTTAATGGTGAAGTAATTGGAGTTAATTCAATGAAAATTGTTAAATCCGAAATAGAAGGTATTGGATTTGCTATTCCTATTGAAGATGCTGTTGAATATGCTAAATTAATAATAAGTGGAGAAAAGATTCAAAGAGCTTATTTAGGAATTAGTATGATAGATTTAACAGTATCAAATCAATATTTAAGACAACAAGGAATTACAATAGATGAAAGTATTACTACAGGTGTTGTTGTAGTTAGTACCGAAGATAATGGCCCTAGTGCTAAAGCTGGATTAGAAAAAGGAGACGTTATTGTTAAAATAGGCGAATATGATGTAACTAGTGTTGCTGAATTAAGATACTATTTATATAAATATAAACCTAGTGATACAATTGAGATAAAGGCTATTAGAGGCAAAACAAATAAAACCTTTAAAGTAACTCTTGGAGCAAATTAATTGCTCCTTTTTTCTTGATAAAATGCATATAATCTTATATAATTAGTATAGATAATAAAGGGTTGGTATTATGAAAAAAGATTATGAATATTTAGATAGTAAGAAGGTTTTAAAAGAACTTAAAACTTCTCTTAATGGACTTAGTGAAAAAGAAGTTAAACATAGATTAAAAAGTTATGGGTTAAATGAACTTCCAAAAGAAAAGCAAAAAAGTATTGTTGAAGTTTTTTTAAGCTCAATAAATGATCCAATTATATATGTTTTATTAGTTGCGGCTATACTTTCTTTTATAGTTGGTGAAGTATTAGATGGACTTGCTATTATATTTATTATAATGGTAGATGCTGTTGTTTCTACTATTCAAGAAGTAAAAGCTGAAAAGAATTCAGAAGCACTTAAAAATCTTATTAAAGTAAAAGTAAAAGTTGTACGTGAAAATAAACATTACGAGATAGATTCTTCTTATTTAGTACCTGGAGATATAATTATTATTGAACCTGGAACTAAAGTATCAAGTGATGCAAGAATTATAAATTCAAATAATCTTACTGTTGATGAATCAGTTCTTACTGGTGAGAGTATTGGAGTTGCTAAAAATAATGAAGCATCTAGTCTTGGTGATGATAGTAAAAAATGTATGCTATATGCAGGAACTTCTGTATTGACTGGAAGAGCTATTGCTGTTGTAACTGCGACTGGTATAGATACTGAAGTTGGAAAAATAGCTGAGAAAGTTACTACTACTGAAGAAAGTAAATCCCCACTTACAATTAGAATGGAGAAATTCTCTAAACAAATTACTTTATTAATAGTAGGAATTTCTATTATTATTGGTTGTATTCTTATATATAAACAATATCATTTTATGGATATATTCTTAGCTGTAGTTGCTCTTGCGGTATCTGCTATGCCTGAAGGACTTCCTTTATCATTAACGCTTGCTCTTACTATTGGATCTAATAAAATGGGTAAGAGAAATGTTATTGTTAAGAAACTTAACTCAGTTGAAAGTCTTGGAAGTTGTACAGTTATTGCTAGTGATAAAACTGGTACTCTTACTGTAAATGAGCAAACTGCTAAAAAAATATTACTTCCTAGTGGTGAAACATTCTTAATTGATGGTAATGGTTATAATGATTCTGGAAAAGTTGTTCCTGTTGGGGATGCTAATATGGCTAATGCTAAATATATAGCTACTCTTGGAGTTATAAATAATGAATCTATGCTTGAAAAGGTAAAGGGCAAATGGGATAAATTTGGAGATTCAATAGATATAGCATTCTTAGCACTTGGAAGAAAACTTGGAATACATAATTCGGAATTTAAGAAGGTATATGATATACCATATGAATCAGAAAAAAAATATAGTGCAGTATTCTATAAAATAGATGGAGATGTTTTATGTACAGTCAAGGGTTCTGTAGAAACAATATTAGAATTTTGTAAATATAGTTATGAAGATGGAGAAAAAGTTAAATTAAATAAAGAAAAAATATTAAAACAAAATGAAGAATTAGCATCTAATGGTTATAGAGTTATTGCTTTATGTGATGCAGATGTACCATTAAAAGAAAAATATGGTGAAGCATTAACAGTTGGTGCAGGTACTGTTTTAGATTCGGAAACAGCTCGTCACGCTATTTTGAATGGTGCTGAATTTATTATTGCACCTAACTATGATGAAGGTGTCGCAAAAATGTGCAATCGTTACCAAATTCCTTATGCACCTGGATGCACATCATTAACAGAAGCTGTAAACGGTTTAACAGCTGGTG
>OIZX01001337.1_pt1 | contig 13053 bp, 13 predicted proteins | sample 1588621 | NCBI WGS metagenome assembly OIZX01 (sample SAMN03283276) | human gut metagenome | biome: human-associated habitat; material: feces | host: Homo sapiens | place: Peru | collected 2012
CACATCCCGACAAAGCCTTGATTAGCGAACTTTCAAATCTCAACGATTCAAAGCAATTGACCGAAAAAGTCAGAGAGGAACTTTTTGATGTTATTATAAACAATGCGATTTTCGGAATTGCGTTCGGAAGTGTTGAAGATATTAACAAAAAAAATATTCTCCAAACTTCTTTGGCATGTATGAAAAAGGCTTGTCTTTGCGTAATCGACAAAATCGGCGGTGAAAATGTAAAAGTTCTCGTTGACGGAAACAAACTCATCCCGAACTTTGATTATGAGCAAAAATTCATTATAAAAGGGGATGGAAAATCTGCCTGCATTGCGGCTGCGAGCATTTTGGCAAAGGTTTCCAGAGACAGGTATATGAACAGGTTGAGCAAGGAATTTCCTCAATATTGCTGGGATAAAAACAAGGGCTATCTTACACCGGAACACCTTGCTGCGGTTGATGAATACGGGGTTTCAAAACATCATCGCGCAAAATATTTGGAAAAACACTTTGCGCGACAATTATCATTATTTTAGTTTTTGGCTTTGATTATTTCTTTGAGAAAAATCCGAGGATTTTTTCGAGGAAGCCTTCGTCTTCGGCGACTTCTTCGTTAGAAAGTTTGTTGAGTTTTGCTTTGATTAATTCGGTTTCGGCACTTGCACTCATTGGTGCTTTTGCGAGATATTTTTCATAATAATATCTTGCGGTTTTTTCTTTGCGCATTTTCTCAAAGCATTTTCCCGCTTTCAAAAAGACTTCCGAAACGTGGCTGACTTCTGCCGCTCTTTCGTAATATGATGCTGCTACTTGGTATTCGCCGAGGTCGTAGTAAAAATCACCTGATTTTATCAAGGCTCTTTCGTTTTTCGGGCTTAATTTCAAAAGTTTTTCGTAAAATTCGCCTGCCGTGTGTTTTTCGCCGCATTCTTCGCAAAGGTTGATAATTTCCTCAATAGTTTGGATATTGTTTTTATCAACGTGGTGGGCTTGCATGTATTCGTGCAAAGCGATATCTTTCTGTCCTTTTGCATTGTACATTTTTGCTCTGTTTGCGTGGGCGTCATGAACGTTGCCTTGACCTTCGCAAACCAATGAGCGCATTTGGTATACAAGCGGGTGATTGGGTTCAAATTTTGCAAAGTCGTTAATCGCGTTTATGCAGTTATCCCAATCTTTTTTGTTGAAGTAATATTCTGCGGCAAGTTTATGATATTCCGCGTTATGTTTGTCGGGAACTTTTTGAAGAAGTTCGTATGCCGCATCGTTTTTGTTTTCTGATAATTTGATTTTGATTTTGAGCAAGTCTGATATTGCATATTGTTCTGCTTTTTCCGTGTTGCCGACTTCAAGATAAAGTCTTGCAAGAAGTTCTTTTACCGTGTCGTTATTTTGGTCTTTGAAATGTTCCAAAGCGCTTTCCAATACGGAGATTGCAGAGAGTTTATCTTTTTCCGAAACGTACAGGTCTGCGATTTTGATATAAATTTCAATCGTATTCAAAATCGGCGCAACTTTGTAGTATTCGTCGATTGCGTTCATCGTTTTGCCGAGAAATTCATAAGCCTTTGCCATTAACAAGTTGGCATCCGCTCTTTCTTTTTCGTCGTGTGTGTTTTCGATTGCTTTTTTGTAATCGGGAATTGCTTGTGCTACCTGACTGTTCAAAATTTTTACTCTTGCTCTTGTAAGATAATATTTATATCTGTTTGTATCGCAATATGCATCTTGAAGTTCCGTGTATGCGACCATACTGTTCGGTGCAATGTTAATTAACTCTTCCCAATATTGGACGGCTTCGTCTTTTTTGTCCAACGTTGATGCCGCAAGCGCTATTTTTTCCATAAATTCGGGGTTTTCTTTTCCCTCGTTATATGCCGCTGTCAAAACTTTATATGCTTCTTCGTAATGTTCATTATCGGTTAATGATTGTGCTCTTTCGAGAATTGCTTCTAAACTTGCCATAGTTTTTCTTTTCCCTATTTAATAATCGGTTTAATTATACTACAAAAACGCTATGGAATACCCCCAACGTACGATATTGATAAGATAATCTTCAAATTATTCATAAGATTATACGATTTTATTTTTTATCTCTCCGACTACAATACAACTATACTCCTTAGAAATGACAATACACATATCCCTAATTTACAGCCGTGTTTACACGGCTTTTTATTTGCTTAAATTTGATAATTCGCGCCAAAAATGTTAAACTTGTTCCGAGGTTATTGTAATGAACGACTTTTTGAGCAACAAGAAATTGGCAATCATCCTATCGGTTTTGGGTGTCGTTTTTGTAATTATCACAATCGTTCTCCCTCTTTTTAACGGATTTTTTATCACGGGCGAATCTTTGTTGATGCCTTTCGTCTCAACTTGTCCCGAAATTCCCTGTGACAGTTTTTTGCAAATTTATACGGCAAGCGACCATTCGTGGTTTTTAATGTCGTTGTTTTTTGTGGAATTTTCAAGATATTTGCCGAAAATATTACACCTTCATCCGCAAGTTTCTATCCAACTCATTACGGCAAAGGTGTTCCTCGGCTTATTCATACTGTATCTTTTTGCGCATACGAATAATTTCTTTAAATACACAAAAGACAGGCTTTTTTACGCACCTGTTTTGCTTTGCGTTTTTATTTTCGTAATGTCGATGTTCAAAAAGAGCGACTTTCTCTGGATGTTTTCAAACGAATGCTGGTTTTGGTCGTACATTTTCGTTCCGATGTTTTCCATAATTTTGCTTTCGTATTTTGAAAAATATTATGTGCTTCTTCAAAAACCTACAAAACGAGAATGGGTCTCTATCGGGGTGCTGCTGTTTTTGACGGCGGTCGGGCATGAATATTACAGATTTATTATTCTTGTCGGACTTTTGTTCATGTTTATATTTGACAGAATTTTTGTGAAAACGGATTTTTCCGTTAAAAAATTCTTTATGTATTATATTCCGTTAGGTTTTCTATGCATGTTTTCGGCATTTACTTTTACCTATAAATCGTGGGCATCTCAGCATGTTTTTGCTTTTACAAAGGAAGAGATTTTTTCTTATATTGCTTTGTATTTTCAAAATATTGTGGTCGAAAAGTTTCCCGTATATTTATTCTTGATAATTTTGTCCGTATTGGTTTTGTTATCGGTCAATGATATGAAGCAAAACAAGAGGTTATATAATTTTGTCGTTTCTTTTGCGATGGCTGCATTTATATTTATGATGACGCTTATTTTGGGCAAGGACAGTTTCGATTATGAAACACCGTTGTACCATTCGGGACTGCAATTCTTTTTCTTAACGACTTTTCTTATGTTAATAACCTCTGTTTCGGGATATTTCTTTGCGTTTTCGGATTTAAGCCGCAAAAACAAGAAAATTATCGCGATTTCGTTAATATTTTTGAGTATTTTAACTCTTGCCGAAAAAAAGACTTTTGATTTTTCCGCAACAGAGGAATACGCAAATATTCGCAAAGAAATTATGTATATTTTTGAAAAAGCATTTGTTCTTAATAAAAACAAAAATGTTTTGTACGTGTTTGATAAAAATTCGCTGGAATGTGCGGAATATTATCTGTACAGCACTTATTACAACAAACACAAACACCCTGATGCCGAATTGATAGAAGTTTGCTCGCCCGAAGATGATTTGGATGTGTGCAAAGAAAAATTTCGAGAAAGAGTTAAGCAGGATTTGGGCTACACATTTACGGACGAAGAATTGAAGAAGCTGGACTTTGCTTCGTTGCAAAAACTTCGTTGAAATTTGGTATAATTAAAAAATATGGAAAAAATAAAAAGATTTTTACTTGAATTACTGTGGATTTTGCCGACGCTTGCGGTTGTCGGGGTTATTACGTATGTGTTTTTGCCTCTTACAACAACTATGTCCGTAAACGGCGAAAGCCTTTATATGCCTTATATTTCGCAGGAAGAACACATTCAACCGAACAGTTTTTGGCAGGTTTTTACAGCGAATAATCGCTCGTTATACGTCCTTTCAATGTTTTGGGTTTTAACGGCGAGATATTTGCCAAGGATTTTGGATATTCATCCGCAAGTCTGTATAAATACCGTCACTTGTTGGTTTATGTTTTCTTTGTTTTTATGCTTATTGTTTGCTCTTGCAAACAATTTCTTTAAATATTTAAAAACGAGGTATTTTTACGCGCCCGTTTTGGCTTTTGTTTTTGTAACGGTTGTGGCTCTTTTACAACAATCGCAGTTTATTTGGATGTTCAGAAGCGATTGGCTTATGTATGCTTATGTCTTTCTTCCGATTTTCGGGCTGCTTTTGTTGAATTATTCGGAATATTTTTATATTACGAAAAAGCCTTTATCCGTGCGCAACAAAGTCGTTTTGGTTTGTTTATTTTTTATAGTCGCAATTTCGCATGAAATGTTTCGGGAAATAGTCCTTTTGAGTTTGCCGATTATTTTCATTGTCGAAAAATTCATCCTCAAATCACCTTTGAATATCAAAAAATCTCTCTTTGCATATCTCGGGATAGCCATTTGTTATTTGATTACAATCTTCACCCATTCTTATCAAACGTGGCTGGTTCAGCAGGGAAACAGACGTGCATTCGCGGAATGGTTTGTTTCTTTTAAAGAATACTCGCAAGCCTTTTTGAATTACGCGTTTGTTGATAATGCGGTTTTGTTGTTCTCTCTGTTTTTGACGAGTGTTCTGGTCGTGATTTTTGTTAAAGACAAAGAGAAAAATATAAAATTTTTGACTTTTACATATTCTGTATTATTTTCGGTTGTGTTTTTTATGTTTGCGGTAATTTTTGGGAAAGCCGTTTCGGACATTGATTTATATGTACAACACAACGGTACGGCGTTTATGTACAGGTTAGTATTGTCATCTTTGTTAATTTCGGGTTTCGGATATCTCATTGCATACGGCAAAAAACTTTACGACGTTCTTTCCCCGAAAGTTCCCGTAGTCGTTTTATCCTGTTTAGTTTTGTTTTTATCCGTTCACTCATGGACGTTTAATTTTAACCACGAAATAGAAGAAGCAAGAGAAATAAGGCAGGATAATTATGTAATCGAAAAGACCTTCCTATTAAACGGTAAGGAAAACAAAACATACTACGTGTTTTTCCACAATGCGTCGATTACCTATCTCACGCAAGTTTACGGCGCTTCGAGAAGTCCTTATGACTATGAAGTCGTTAACGTTTGCGGCGGCGAAACCTTGAAATTGTGCAGAAAATTACTCATCGAAAAAGCCTGTGAAGTCACGGGTTATAAATTTACGGATGAGGAAATTCAAAAAGAAGATTTTGATTCTTTGCGATATCTGTAATTTCTCAACAAAAAAGCGGAGATAAAACCCCCGCTTTTAATTCAAAATCTGTTTTTGTATTAGTACAAGAATTGTACAAGAATAGTTCTTGTTCTGGGTTTGTTGTCAAAGTCCACGAGAACTATTTGTTGCCAAGTGCCTAAAAACGGTGTGCCGTCTACAATCGGGATGTTTTCGGAAGTTCCGATTAATGATGAGCGCAAGTGCGCATAGCCGTTTCCGTCTTGCCAAGTTTGGTCGTGATAGTATTCTTTATTTACCGGTGCAAATTTTTCAAGTGCTTCCGGCAAATCGCGGATAAGCCCCGGTTCAAATTCCAATGTGGTTATAGAAGCCGTTGAACCGATTACGTAAATGTGGGCATTTGCGTTTCTGATGCCATGCTTTTTTGTAAGTTCAACAACTTGTGATGTAATATCAACAATATCCGTGAAACCTTTTGTATTTACACTAAATCTGTCTGTTATGATTGCCATGTTAACTCCTGTTCGCACTTCTGTTTTTATTATCACACACAATATTTTACTTGTAAATAAGATTTAACCCCGAAAAGTTTTGAGGTTGCCAAAATTCAAAATAAGGGTTAAAATATAATATGCACCGAATAAGGGTAGTTCTGTGCGGCTTATTACACCCAAGGGAGAAAATCGAATGTACCAAGACGAAAAACTCATCTGCGAAGATTGCGGATGCGAGTTTGTGTTCACGGCAGGTGAGCAAGAATTTTATGCTGAAAAAGGACTCGTAAATAAACCTAAAAGATGTCCCGAATGCAGAAAAAACAGACGTAACAACCAAAGAGCAAAAAGAAAAATGTATGATGTAATTTGTTCTGATTGCGGTTGCCAAACTCAAGTTCCTTTCAAACCTATCAACGGTAAGGAAGTTTATTGTAAAGATTGCTACGCAAAACATCAGGCATAGTTTAAGCATAGATATATTTTCAATAATAATTTTTAAAAAGGACGTCGTAAGATGTCCTTTTTTTGTATAATAAATATATGAAAAATGTTATTTTGTGTAAAAAAATACTGTTTGTAGCATTCCTGATTTTTGCTTGTGTTCTGATTTGCCAATTGTATGGGTATTTGACTCAATATATTTGTGTGAATGCCGAGAGTATGATTATGCCCTATGTTGACTACGGACGTAATACTTCCAACGAATTTTTAAGATTGTTTTCTTCCAGCGACCACTCTTGGTATATTTTTTCTTTTGTATATATGTTCTTGGAAAGAGTATTGCCAAAGGTTTTGAATCTCCATCCTCAGGATGCAATCGTAATCAGTTCAAAAACATTTCTTTTCCTTGTTTATATAGTTTTTTTGTCTGTGTTAACTTGTGGGCTTTTTAAATATGAAAAAAACAAGATATTATTTCCTGTCGGATTGCTTTTAACTTGTTTTATTACTTTGTGTTCGTTGCAACAGAGTAACTTAACATGGATTTTTTCAAATGACTGTTGGTTTTTGGCATATATGTTTTTACCTGCTTTTGGTATTGCCATTATAAATATGGCAGAAAAATTTTACGTCTTTTTTGAAAAGCCGACCCCTAAAGATATAACAATATTAGTTGTTTTATTTTTATGTATCTCGGTTTCGCATGAATTTTACAAGTTCTTGTTATTGCTAATGTTGCCTGCAATATATTTTCTTCACTATATTTGTTTTAAACGAACTGTTAAAATAATATCTTTTTTTAAGGCAGTTGCCGCTTATGTCGTAATGTCGATATTTTTGGTTTTGAATAATTTTTCTTATGCATACAAAATCTGGTTATCCGACCACATTGGGAATAAATTCATAACAACAGCCGATTTTCACGTTTATCTTTCAAACTTTATGGGGGCATTAAAAGAAAGTATTTTTTACGACAATATTATTTATTATCTTCTTATTTTTGCATTAGTTGTAATAATTGCTTTCTCTGTACAGGATAAAGACAAAAACAAGAGATTTTTTATATTTAATTCAACTTTATTGTTTGCTTCACTACTGTTCTTTTTCTGCTTGATTGTCGGAAGTGACAAATATGATAATGTTTCGGTGTTACCTATGCATGAGGGTTTGAGGTTTTGCTTGAAATTATCCTTAATCACAATAGTTTATTCCTGTGTCGGTTATTTGATTTCATCAATAAAAGATTTATATAAAAAAATATATCTGTTCTTTACTTTTTTACTTGTTTCTGTGTTCCTTTTCGGACAAAATTTTGTATTTCTAAAATATATTGTCATAGGGGCTAAAACCTTAAAAATTAATGCTTATATTCTGGAAAAAGTTTTTGTTCTTAACAATAAAAAGTTTGATGACGGAATGTTCTATACTTATAGCCGTTTTAATTGCCTTAATGATGATGCTGTCCTCTATTTGAAAAAAGTTTACAATATTTCACCTTCAAAAAATTATAAGGTTTATCACGTTTGTGCTGACAATGACACCGAAATAACCTGTCAAAAAAATATGATAAATTTGGCAAACAAAAAATTGGGTTATAAATTTACAGAGAAAGAATTGGAGGAACTAAGTTTCTCGTCTTTATACAAAATTAATTCTCCATAATTTCATTTGACACATTAGTTGTTTAGTTTACAATTAAATATGTCAAGAAGTCGCTACGGTGGCATGTCGTTTCGATTTCTACAATCACCGTCAGGGATTGGCGCAAGTTAGGCGGTCGGCTCAAAATAGAGTTGGCAGGTCTAACAAGTGGGCTTTGCACAAGTTAGGCAGTCGGCTTGAAATAGAGTTGGCAGGCTTAATGAGTGGGCTTTGCACAAGTTAGGCGGTCGACTTGAAATAGAGTTGGCAGGTCTAACGAGTGGAGTTGACGCAGATTGGACGGTCGGCATTTAGCGGATAAGTTCAATCGGGAGACAACCAAGGTCAGTCAATTTCCGAAACGGTACAAACAAAGGAAAAGGAGAAAACTATGCCTAAACTCAAAACTCACCGTTCAGGTGCAAAACGTTACAAAGTTACTGCTTCAGGTAAAATTCTCAGAAGAAAAGCAGGTATTGGTCACCTTCTTCAACACAAAGACGGTTCAAGAAAAAGAAAAATCTTCAAAATGTGTGAAATTTCCGGATCTCATTACAAATTGATTTCCAAAGAACTTCCATACAAGAAGTATTCACGTTAATTGAGAAGAAAGGAACAGTATCATGAGAGTTAAACGCGGAAACGTATTAAGAAAAAGACATAAGAAAATCTTGAAGCTTGCAAAGGGCTTCCAAGGTGCAAGAAGCAGAATTTTCAAGGTTGCTAACACAGCCGTAATGAAAGCATTGAAATACAAATACAGAGACAGACGTAATCTCAAGAGAAACATGAGAAGACTCTGGATTGTCAGAATCAATGCAGCAACAAGACAATACGGAATGAGTTATTCAAAATTCATGAACGCATTGAAAAAATCAAACGTTGCGGTTAACAGAAAAATGTTAGCAGATATGGCAGTTAACCAACCCGAAGCATTTTCGGTTATTGTAGAAACTGCAAAAGCCAATAATCTGAAACCTTTTGATTATGTGCAGCATCTCTTGGAAGAGATTCCGAAACACATGAATGATAAGGATTGTTCTTTTCTGGAAGATCTTCTGCCCTGGTCAGAAAAACTTCCGGCAGGGATCCGCAAAGCTTAAATATAGGTGGCCGCTATTTTGCGTTTACGTTTGTCAAGGATACTTTGACGAGTTAATTTGCAAAAGTATAAAACTCTAACAATGGGGAGGTTCCCCTCCCCATAAAATTTTTTCTTAAAACTTACACAAAAAACTTGACAACCCCAGGCAATCGGTAAATATGTGCACACTTACAACTTTGAACGTTGTCATTCTGCACTCGATAATCAGACACCGGCATCCTGCTATTATCCGATTCTGTTACTGGATGATCATGTAGCCTAAGGGGGGATTTTCTCCCCTACCTAGTTACATATATCAGTTCATTATAAAAAGCTTAGATTTTTGTCTTGACAACTGAACCACTATAGGAAGTACGTCATATCAAGTCGGTTGTTTACGGAAACATATCAATAAACTATTTAACGTTATAAACGTTAAAAGGTGAACCCTGTCTAATCCGGAATAACTTTATATTTCATATGTCGAGCCTTAAAGTAACAATAGCCAGATGTGATTTTGTCTACGGTCATATCTTCTTCGTCCACAAAATACACAAAGCCATTATACAATATCACTGTTGAACCATACCAATATGGATCACATTCTTCAGAAGCTCGACTTGAAGTATCATATTCAAGATCTCCTGAAAACCATACTTCTATTTCACATCCCCATGTCCCATCAAATCTCAGATACAGGGTTCCATCATCTTGAAGTTTCTCTTTGGCAATTCGTGCATCATGAAATCCTCCAGATACCCAATCTAAATCTTCGATATCTTGCTGGTTTTTAACTTCCGTAATTTCATTATAAACATATCCTGCATCCATCGCTCGACACTTAGAAAGTATTTCTTCAGGCTGTATTTCATCATCTAAAAAAGAATCCAAAAGTTCTCTACTCAAAAAATCTACACAGCCAACTCCCTCTTCATCAAGATTCCAATTATTACGTTCTGAATCAACAATCAAAATCTGAGGAATGATGTACTTGGTATCTGGAACCATAGACAACCATCTAATTAGTCTCTTCTTTTCAGAATCCCAAACGATCCAATATGGCTTATGAATACTTTCTATGTATCTTTTGTAATCTTCGGTAGCAGTCACATCTCTGTAGTAACCAAAAACAGCAGATACATAGTATTTACCATCATCTTGACGAATTATAGCGTGCATGCAACCGCCCCCCTTCTTCAGATTATCTCTTAACCTTGAGTTGCTCCTTAAAGAACGTATTCATTGTTTCCTTACCCTTTTTTGTTCCTAGATCATCCAGGCTCATATCACCTTTAAAAACAAGTTCCATAATTCCTATATAAGCTTCTCCTAAGGCTGCAGTTATTACACCTGCAGTTCCTGCCGAAATAGCACCACCTGCAACAGTTCCTGCTCCTGGAATAAACTTTAGTAAATTTGATACTACAGTCTTTCCCAACACTGTAGCTCCACCTGCGCCAATCGTTGATGATAATAGCGCCGTAATAATACTCTTATTAACATCAAATCCAAATATTACTGTAATCGACGCTATCATTGTGAGCTGAGTTGGAACCAAGAGTGCACAGTCAGAAAACGGAATAGGTGCAGCCCCTTCACCTGCCGCTGCAAGTGCTGCGGTTACTACTGCTGCCTGTGCATGGCGTTTTTTTTCATCTAATGCAACTATCTGTACATTTTGAAGAGTGTCCATCAGCTCATCTGGTAATGCCTCCCCCATAACCTTAATGAGCACATCAAGGCCGTAGGCTTTAGCTATTCCAAGATCTTCAATCTCGTAATCCTCAGCAAGCACTGGTATTACTTGTATCACATCAAGATTCTCATCAAGTAACATTTGTCGCATTGCCGCAGCATTTTTCTTAGAAAATGATTGCGTAAGTACCACTATGATTGGAACCTGCGTAATTTGGTTATCCTTTGACAGCTCTTTTAGCCATTCGATTTCCTCTGGTTCAATTCGATTTGACGCGGTATTAATGCAATACCAAATACAATGAATTGCCTTATTAATGTCCTGAGTTGCTAATCCCTTACTGATTGTATCAACAACTTCTTTCTTTACTTCTGCCTGAACTTCTTTTCCAAGTTCAAATCCGCGTGTGTCATATATTGATAGCGGTACACCCTTTTTAGAAATCTTTCTCATATGGTCTGTAACAGGCTTTCCCATTCCTGTCTCAGCTAGCTTTTCTCTAAAAACAGAGTTTATTAAGGTGCTCTTTCCTACACCAGTCTTTCCAGCAACAATAATATTCAGTGTCTTTAAGTTCTTAATTTTATCTGCAATCGCATTAATTGCCTCTTGCGCTATCTTATCTGTATCCATCGCCATTATTGCTCCTCCTCTTCTTCTGATTTCTTAATAGGAACAATCTCTGGCCCCAAATTATCAAAATCGATTTCATCTTTCTCTAATGATGACTTATACATTTTTGCACTGTACTTTTCTAACAGCGGAGGAATTACTATGAAACCTACAGCTGTCAAAGCTATTCCACCAACAACAAGTAGTGCTTTTTTACACTTTTTGTTTTCCATCTTTAATGCCTCCTCATTATGGTGTTTGTATTTTTCGCGAACCCATTCTCATCATTTGATTTTATATTTTTTAAATAGCCCATCAAAAAATGTTGAAATTGTCGTTTTAGCTTCTTCTTCCGATCTGCCATTTCCAATATACAATTCTTTTCCACCAAAACGGTATACATCATAACCATCAAGAACCATATCCCGATGTGCCTTCATCATTTCTGCATATTTATCGACATTTGCGCATTTATAATACGTTCCATCAATTGTCCTATTGCTTGCATAATGCTGAATACCATCAATTTCTATTACGACTCTATGTTCTGGTGATAATATCATCATAAAATCCATTCTTTGATGTTCAAAAACAAAATTACCACCTCTAGCTGCCTTTGTTTTTGGATCGTAGTATAAATAGACTTGAGGAATCAAAGCAGGAAGTTCAGCTCCATTGGCCTTTATGTACTCTAAATAAGTTTTAAAAAATAATTTTTCCGGCACACTGTCCAATGCACCATCTAACTTGGCCACTAATTCTTCATAAGGATCATCCAACGTAAATTGCTCGTACCAATTCACAAGTGTTTTCCATGAAATACCTTCCATTGGGATTCCTTCTGAATAAACAAGTGCATCTCCGACGCTAACAATCCTCACCTTATTCTCCAATGCATTATCAATAACAATATCTGGCTTTGTATCATTAGCCGCAAAAATTATATTCTTTATGGGCTCTGTTGGTAGCTGAACTCTACTCTTAACCTTGAATGTCTTTAATCCATTTTCATTTGTTTTAGATTCAATTTGAAGACCAACCATCGCTAGACCTTCGTTTATAACTTTTTCACATTGAGCAGTATGGTCTACATATTCCCACTCAAAGTCATCACGTTTTATTCGTTCACGTCTGTCGTAAATTGGATCAAGGTATTCTTCACAGAACCGGCAGAATAATTCATCTGAAATATCTAGCAGGTCAGCTTCAGTGTAGAGTAGTCTATTTATATCCCAATCGCCAAATCTATCATAGTGTCTCGCTATCCCATTAAGGTCCACAAGATCAGTCATAAACTTATTAAAAAAATCATAAGCCCTTCCATTAGCACCAAAGCAATAGCCAATGGCTATTAAATTATCGACAATATATCTTCTTGCGTCCTTCGATATGTTCAAGCTAACTCGCCTCCTACTCCTGTTCCTTTATATATTTTCCACTTTTAATTCTTTGATCATCTGGTTTTTCCGCATCAGCAGGAATGGCCCAATAAGAACCAATCTTTATGGTGCCAGGAATGCGTTCCTCAGTGCAAAGCACCTGAATCATTCTGACGGAAATACCCCATTTTTCTGCTGTTTGTTTTATCGAAAAATATTCCATATGATCTCTCCTACGAAACTACAGACTACTCCTTGTTCCACTATCACATATTATATACCAAACCACGAATAAAATCAATTCCACAAAAGGCAGGGAATAACCCCTGCCTCCTGATTTGTCTGTATATTCATTTTATCGCGGAATATCAATCTCCACTTTTGCCTTAAAGCATACAGTGAGCTTTGGTCCTATGTCAAGATTTAGTACAAGTTAA
>OIZX01001342.1_pt1 | contig 12976 bp, 10 predicted proteins | sample 1588621 | NCBI WGS metagenome assembly OIZX01 (sample SAMN03283276) | human gut metagenome | biome: human-associated habitat; material: feces | host: Homo sapiens | place: Peru | collected 2012
CTGATGCATTTGACGAACGCTACAGTTCTCACGGTTGCTGTCATTTTCCTGATCATGATGTTCGGTATGCTCATCATTGATGTTGCCATCCTGCTCACATTGCTCCTGAATCATACAGATACGCCCCATGTGGTGATGATGGGTCATCACCGTAGATAGCAATATACTCAATGCAGCTATCCAGAGACTGAATATGTATAATCTTCTTATCCTCATTTGCAATTTGGCTGCAAAATTACAGTTTCTTTGTTATATTACCAAGAAGACGTGATGTTTTTATAGCTTTTTTTCTAAAAAAAACTAAAAGGCAAGTATCCGTACTTATTTCATAGCCGTATTTTAAATTAAATTTAGTATCTTTGCAATCAAAATTAGTACATAAATAGAAATGAAAAAGTTTATTGCAGTTTTACAGTTACTCTTAGTAGTAATGTTGGCTCATGCGCAGATGATGAACCCTGTGAAGTTCACTACCTCGCTCAAGACCAATGGAACCGCTGTAGCGGAAATCGTGTTTAATGGAAAGATCCAACCGGGATGGCATGTCTATTCTACAGGTTTGGGCGCAGACGGACCTATTTCAGCCACTTTTAACGTAAACAAGCTTGACGGTGTAGAACTCGTAGGCAAGTTACAGGCTCGTGGCCATGAAATTTCAAAGTTCGACCCTCTCTTTGAGATGAAGTTACGCTTCTTCGAGGGTAGCGCTACTTTCGTACAGAAAGTGAAGTTCACCAAGCCTAACTATCGTATCGATGCTTATTTAGAGTATGGCGCTTGCAGCGACCAGAATTGTCTTCCTCCTAGCGAGGCAAGCTTCAAGCATAGTGGTAAATCTCCAGCTGTAGATGGCAAGGATGCTATCAGCCCTGAAGATGCGAAAGCTAACGAAATGACAGATGATCCAGCAGCTATCGCTAAGGCGAAAGCAGATTCTTTGGCTCAACTTGCCGTAGCAGAGAAAGTAGATAGCACAGCTAATATTGATTCTTCATTCTCTGTTGATGGTGATGATGCCAAGGCTTGGTGGAAACCGGTTGTCAAGGAGCTTCAGGCGTTTGGTGGCAACAATGACATTGCCAACCATTCACTCTTTTATATCTTCATTATTGGTTTTGTGGGCGGTTTGCTCGCTCTTGTAATGCCATGTATCTGGCCTATCATTCCTATGACAGTAAGCTTCTTCCTGAAGCGTGCCAAGAATGACAAGAAGAAGGGTATCCGCGATGCTATCACTTATGGTTTGAGTATTGTCATCATCTATCTGGCACTCGGTCTCACCGTAACTGCCATAGCAGGTCCTAGCACTCTCAATGCGCTTAGTACAAGTGCGGTATTCAACATTATCCTCTTCTTGCTTCTGGCAGTCTTCGCATTCTCATTCTTCGGATGGTTCGAAATCAAGTTGCCAGACAGTTGGGGTAATGCTGTAGATAACAAGGCTTCCAGCACAACAGGACTCATCAGCATCTTCCTGATGGCGTTCACACTCGTGCTCGTAAGTTTCTCTTGTACCGCTCCTATCATCGGATTGCTCCTGGTACAGACTGTTACATCGGGTGACTGGTTGGCTCCAACCATTGGTATGTTTGGTTTTGCCCTTGCTCTCGCCTTGCCATTCACACTCTTTGCACTCTTCCCATCTTGGTTGAAGTCAGCTCCTAAGTCTGGTTCTTGGATGGAGACCATCAAGATTGTGCTTGGTTTCATTGAGCTTGCTTTCTCTTTGAAGTTCTTGTCTGTAGCAGATTTGGCTTATGGCTGGCACATTATGGACCGCGAGGTATTCCTCTCACTCTGGATTGTCATCTTCGGCCTCTTGGGTCTCTATCTCATCGGTAAGCTCAAGTTCCAGGTAGACGCCATCGGTGGCGACATCAACAAGCCAATGCCAGTGGCTTGCATCATGCTGGGTCTCTGCTCTCTGGCATTCTCAGTATATATGATTCCAGGTCTCTGGGGTGCACCATGCAAGGCAGTCAGCGCTTTCGCTCCACCAATCAACACCCAGGATTTCAACCTCAACAACAAGACCGTGGAATCTGAGTACAAGGACTACGAGACGGGTATGGCCGCAGCCAAGGCAGCAGGCAAGCCTGTGCTCATCGACTTCACCGGTTTCGGTTGCGTGAACTGCCGCAAGATGGAGGCTTCTGTCTGGACAGACCCTAGTGTTACTGACATTTTGACAAAGGACTACGTACTCATCTCTCTCTATGTAGATGACAAGACTCCATTGTCACAGCCTATGGAGGTGACTTTCAATGGCGAAAAGCGTACATTGAGAACCATCGGTGACAAGTGGAGCTACTTGCAGGCAAGCAAGTTTGGTGCTAATGCCCAGCCATTCTACATTCCTGTGGATAATGAGGGAAATCCTCTGAACGCTGCATTCAGCTTCAAGGAGGATGTCAGTGCTTATCTTGACTTCTTGCATAAGGGTCTTGATAACTATCGTAAGTAATAATTAACTTTTCATAAGGCGGGAGTGGCATGTTATTTGCTATTCCCGCTTTTGTAATTAAAGTATAACACTATAAAAAGAGGAATTTATGAACAATAAAGAAGTTCCAGTCCTGCTTTTGACAGGCTATCTGGGCAGTGGTAAGACTACCCTGCTCAACAAGATTTTGGCTAACAAGAAGGGTATCAAATTTGCCGTTATCGTCAACGATATCGGTGAGGTGAATATTGATGCAGCTCTCATAGAGAAAGGTGGTGTGGTAGGTCAGAAGGATGATTCCTTGGTTTCACTCCAGAATGGATGTATTTGCTGTACCTTGAAGATGGACCTTGTAGAACAGCTCAAGGAGATTGTAGATATGAAGCGTTTCGACTATATTGTAATAGAGGCAAGCGGTATCTGCGAGCCGGCACCTATAGCACAGACCATCTGCTCTATCCCATCCCTGGGTCCTCAGTATATCAAGAATGGTATCTTGCGCCTAGACAGCATCGTTACTGTAGTTGATGCACTTCGCATGAAGGACGAGTTTGCCAATGGTTCTGATTTGATGAAGCCAAACCTTGATGAGGAGGATCTCGCTTCTCTCGTCATCCAGCAGATGGAATTCTGTAACATCATCCTTCTCAATAAGGCCGCAGACGTAGAGCCTAAGGAGTTGGAGCACCTGAAGCAGATTATCCGCGCTATCCAGCCTAAGGCAGAGATTTTCGAATGTAACTATGGTGATGTAGATCTCGATCTGATTGTCAATACTCACAAGTTTGATTGGCAGACTGTTGCGACATCAGCAGGTTGGATTCAGGAAATCGAATCTGAACGAAGCGGAGAAGAGGACCATGAAGAAGAAGAGCATGAGCATCACCACCATGATGAAGACGATGACGAGCACGAGCATCACCATCACGATGAAGAAGAGGACGAACATGAGCATCACGATCACGAGGATCATGAACATGGTCACCACCACCACCATCATCACGATCATGACCATGACCACGAAGGTGGCGAAGTTGAGGAATATGGTATCGGAACCTTCGTATATTATCGCCGTAAGGCATTCGACCTAGCTCTCTTTGATGAATTTGTAGCCAGAAAATGGCCTCGTGACGTTGTTCGCGCCAAAGGTATCTGCTATTTCGCTGATGAACCAGACATGTGCTATGTTTTCGAACAGGCAGGACAACAGAAAACTGTAAAGCAAGCAGGACAATGGCTCGCTACAATGCCAGCAGACCAATTGGCTGAGCTCCGCAAAAACAACCCACAATTGGAAAAGGAATGGGATGATAAGTATGGTGACCGCATGATAAAAATCGTCTTCATCGGACAGCACATCAAAGAACAGAAGAATGCCATCATCCAGGAGCTTGACAAATGTCTGAGCTTGTAAACAGAAGTAGAATAGTTAAAGTTGCCAAACACAATAAAAGGCATACAGCAGATGATACCTAGCAACAAGCAAGGGCAACTTAAGGAGACTAAAGTTTCAGAATTTGAAGCTATAATAGGCTCAAAATAGAGAAAAAAGGAGAAAAATCAACGCTTAGGTGTAGTTTTTTCTCCTTTTTCGCTTTTATTTCGTTTTTTTTTGTTAAATTTGCAGCGGATTTAAGATAATAGCAGCGTAGTTAATATAATAAAGGAAAAGATAATATGAAGACTGACTTCAGACCTGCATACAAAAAAGATTTTGAAGCTTGCTGGAATGTCATAGACCAGGCAAGAAAACTCATGATTGCTTCTGGAAGACACCAGTGGACTAACGATTATCCGTCTGTTAAAGACATTAAAAATGACATAGACAATGGCAATGCTTTCGTTATCACGGTTGATAACCAAATAGCAGTCTATGGTGCAGTCATTTTGAATGGGGAGCCCCAATACGACTTCCTTAAAGGAGAATGGTTAACGAATGGAGATTACTATGTAATTCACCGTTTTGCAACTTTACCAATGTTCCAAAGAGAGGGCTTGGCTCGAGTCTTTATCGACAAGGTAAACAGCCTATGCGAAGTAGAAAGAGTACCAAGCATCAAGGTTGATACCAATTATGACAACTTACCAATGATAAATCTTCTCTCTTCGATGGGATTCTGCATCTGCGGACAAGTAAACTACGGAACGAGAGGTATGAGATTTGCATTTGAAAAAACGACTATGGAAATTGAAAAATAATGAACGATAAAATATCACTTATGAGAAGCTTGGTTGAACAACTCAATCAAGCTTCTCTTGCTTATTATAATGGTGGGGGCGAACTGATGACCGACTACGAGTGGGATGCCATGTTCGACCAACTCAAGAAATTAGAAGAGGAAACGGGTGAAATCTTACCCGACTCCCCTACCAATAAAGTTTCTGAAGACCAGATTATTGGTCAGAAAGAAGAACATGAATTTGCTGCACTATCTCTTGCCAAGACCAAACAGGTGAGCGACCTTGTCAAGTGGGCAGAAAACCGCCCGATATGGATTTCCTGGAAACTGGATGGACTCACTTTAGTCGTTACTTACGATAACGGTATCCTCAGCAAGGTGGTAACACGTGGCAATGGGCATACAGGTACCAATATCACCCACCTGGCTCCAGCCATCAATGGCATTCCTGCTACTATCAAGGAGAAAGGACATCTTGTGGTACGTGGCGAGGCAGTCATCTCCTACGCAGACTTCGAGCAGTTCATCATTGAGAGTGAGGGTGACTATGCCAATCCTAGAAACCTGGCTTCAGGCTCGCTCTCACTGAAAGACGTAGAAGTGGTTAAGCAGCGCCATATACAATGGATTCCATTTACACTGGTATATACCGAACACGAAATCACATCGTGGGGAAAACGAATGCAGTTGCTGGAAGACCTGGGACTACATCCTGTGGAACATCAGTTGATTGAGAATCCTACGGCAGACAACATCCAACAGGAAATAGATATCTTTACCCAAAAGGTAACTAACAAGAAAAACCCATTCCCTGTAGATGGTTTGGTAATCTGCTATGATGATATTGTCTATGGGGCTACAGGCTCAGTTACAGGCCATCATGCCACCAGAGCAGGCTTTGCCTTTAAATGGCAAGACGAACATGCTGAAACAGAATTAGATCACATAGAATGGTCGTGTGCTGCAAATACAATCACCCCTGTGGCTGTTTTCAAGCCAGTAGAGTTGGAAGGTACTACGGTGCAACGTGCTTCTCTCTGCAATGTAAGCGAATGTGAGCGTTTGGGAATGGGTGGTAAGGGAACGAAATTGCAGGTAATCAAAGCAAATAAGATTATTCCTAAAGTGATTCATATCACTGAAGCAATAGGTACTTTCGAGATTCCTGAGTTCTGTCCTGTTTGCCATGCAGAAGCTAAAGTACAGGAAAGTGAAAGCGGTACAAAAACCTTACATTGTACCAATCCTCATTGTGCAGCAAAACAGCTGAAGAAGTTCGCCAGATTTGTCAGTAAAGAAGGTCTCAATATCGAAGGGATTTCAGAACAGACTATCTGGAAGTTTGTAAATGAAGGACTGATTAGCGAATATGCTGATTTCTACAAGCTCAGAGAGCCAGAGAAAGTTTTTAAGATTTCAAACTTTGAAGGCTTTGGCAAGAAAAGCGTCAGCAATTTACTGAATAGCATTGAGAAAAGCCGTCATACCGATGGTCGTCATCTTCTCTATGCACTTAACATTCCGCTTTGCGGTGGTGATGTAGCCAAGAAATTGATAGAACGCTACCCGTTTGAAGAACTGATAGATATAGCTAAAAATAGCACCAGTTTGTTTGGCGATGATTTTGCAGACATTGATGGTATTGGACCGGAAAAAAGTACCAAGTTCATCAATTGGTTTCACGATGCAGACAATATGGCGCATGTAGAACACCTTCTTCCACATCTCGTCATCGAGAAACAGGAACCTATAGAAAAAGGTACGAAGTGTGATGGTTTGACATTCGTTGTTACAGGTGATGTACATCACTATAAAAATCGCAATGAACTGAAAGCGTACATCGAAAGCCAAGGCGGAAAGGTGACAGGCAGCGTGAGCAAAAGCACCCATTATCTCATTAATAATGATGCAGAATCACAAAGTTCAAAGAATAAGAAAGCGCATGAATTGAATATACCAATCATAACTGAAGAACAATTCATCACCCAATTTGGGGAAGAATAAGAAAAGATAATCAGGAAAAGACGAGATATAAAAATATCTCATTCCTAACTAACAGAAACGCCCTGTAAGGACAAAAGCATAAATATTGTAAGCCTTTGCCGTTACAGGGCGTAATATCTTACCATTTCAGGTATAACCTTAGTGTTACTTCGCCTTTTTCTTTTTCAATTCCAACTTTGGAATCTTGATTTTCTGACCGCTTTTTATTGTAGAGGTACCATTAAGAGCCTCAATATAACATTCCATACCAGAACCAAGATATCTCTTACTGAGTGAAGACAGTGTTTGATGATCGCCCACTGTTACTATCTGGTCTACACCAACGATGCGATAGGCTCCGGTACGAACACGCGGGTCACTATCATATTTACCAGAGGTCACCTTGGCATGTTCAGCAGCCTTATCCAGTTTTTTCTGATCTGCCATCTTTTTTTCAGCCACTACTTTCTCTGAAACCTTCTTATTATCTGCAAGCTGAATATGATCTGATTTCTGCTTCTTTTCAGACATTTCTTTTTCTGCAGCAATCGTTTTTAAGGAATCAGCCTTTTCTGCTGCCTTGACAGCTTCGCTGGCTTGTGCCATGCGCAAACTGTCCTGTCTGGCTTTTTGCTGTAGAATCTGTTCTTGGCTTTTAACCTTAGCAAACTTCATGACAGATTCTTTCCCCTCCTTATATTGAGCCAATTGCAATGCCAGATGATCACGCTGAGCAGCCATCTGACCATAATTGAAAGCAAACCAACCGAAACCACCTATTAATAGTAATAAGGTGATACTAGCCACAATCACCATATATTTTGGAATGATAAAATGACGACGACGAATCTCAGCTTCGTCATCACTCTCTGCTTCATCATCACTCTCTGCTTCATTATCTGAAATATCCTTCCGGCTGTTATCAGATACATTTGCAGCAAACTCCTCCTTTGGCTCCTCTAAAGAATCAGAAACCGGTAATTCATTGGAAGTTTCACCATGAGACTCTACTGTTTCAGCACAAGAATCCATGGTCTCCTCCATTACCTTTTCCGGCTCTTGAACAGATGTATCTACTTCTGATTCTTTTTCTTCAGAAATTTCAGCAGTTTCTTCTCCAATAACCACAGCATTACTTTCTTCAGATGGAGTTTCTGGAATATCAAGAAAATCTATAACCCCACTGGCTGTGGATTCTGTAGAGAATGAATTTTCAGGCAACAAAGGTTCAACAACATCAACGGCAGGTCTTATTACATCCTGTTCCCTCTCTTGTTCTTCATCCTCTAAACTATCCTCATATTTCTTATCAATAGAATCGAAATCTACGCCCTCATTCACTACCACTGTCTCAAACTGAGCAAAAGGCTTGTTGACGATTTCCTTAAGAATATTATCTGGAGTAAAAGATATCTTGTCACGCCCCTCAATAATGATGCGCTCACCTGTATTCACATCTACGCTCTCACGATCCTTTACAGAAGTAACCTTGAAAGTGCCAAGCCAACGCATCTTAACCATCTTGTCTGCAGCAAGACCTTGATGGCAGACATCAAACATTTTACGAATAAAAAGTTCTGACTCAATCTGGCTCAGTCCACTCTTCTCGGCCAATTTATCAGCCAATACATTCAGACTATTCTTACTCATACAGCATCCCCTCCATTTTTAAGTTTCTCCTTAACAGCAGCTACCGGACGGAATCCTAATACGAGCTTTGGTGGCACCAACTGGCGTTTTTTGGTAGTAGGATTTACCACCACACGCTCCATACGCTTCTTTACCTCAAACGTGCCGAAATTGGGGATGGCAACTACCTCGCCATCCTCAAACTCGGTTATCATAGCATCAATAACCTTGCGCACCAACTTCTGAGTATCATCTTGCGTATATCCAGTTTGCTGAGCCAACTCAGCGACAAATTCCTTATTATTCATAAGCTTTTATTTATTTCACCACCTCACCGTAGAGGTCGAACTCTTCGCTAGAAGTAATCTTTACATTGTAAAAACAGCCCACACGCAGGCGCTTTTCAGTAGCACGAATCAAAACTTCCGGATCTACTTCCGGTGAACAGAATTCTGTACGACCAATATAATAATCACCCTCCTTACGGTCGATAATAACCTTTAAGACCTTACCTACCTTCTCTGCCTCAACATCGGCACTGATATCCTGCTGAAGAATCATCAGTTCATCGAGTCGGCGCTGCTTCACATCAGCAGGTACATCGTCCTCATAATGGGTAGCACTATAGGTTCCTTCTTCTTCAGAATAAGCAAAGGCTCCCATACGCTCAAAACGCTGTTCACGTACAAAATCCATCAATTCGTCAAAGTCTTCCTTGGTCTCCCCAGGGAAACCTACCATCAGCGTAGTACGGATATGAATACCAGGTACACGTTCACGGATAGCCTTCAGGAGATCTATCGTCTCCTGTTTGGAAACATGGCGATGCATACGGGAAAGCATGTGGTCGCTGATATGCTGCAAAGCTATATCGAGATACTTGCAGACATTTGGTTTCTCGCGCATCACATCAAGCAAATCCATAGGGAACTGGTTAGGATAAGCATAATGCAATCGGATCCATTTCACTCCAGGGATATCAGCCATCTCACTGATAAGCTCTGTGATATGATGCTTGCCATCAAGATCAACGCCATAATAGGTTAATTCCTGGGCAATAATCTGAAATTCCTTAACTCCTTCTGCCACTAACTCCCGAACCTCATTCAAAATCTCCTCCTTAGGACGAGAAACATGCTTACCAGTGATGATAGGTATTGCACAATAAGCACAATGACGGTTACAACCCTCTGCAATCTTGATATAGGCATAATGACGAGGAGTGGTAAGATGACGGTGACCATCGCAGGAAGGAACGTCAGCCTTACCTAATTCCTGAAGTAACTGCTTATAATTGAATTTGCCGTAAAACTTATCAACCTCAGGCATTTCAGCTTCCAATTCCTTCTGATAACGCTGTGAAAGACAACCCATTACATAAAGTTTCTTCAGTTTTCCTTCTTCCTTAGCCTGGATAAACTCCAGAATGGTATCAATACTCTCTTGCTTGGCATCCTCTATAAAACCGCAGGTATTGATAACGGCTATTTCCCCCTGAGGACGCTTTGGGTCATGAGTACAATGATAACCGTTGGCCTCGAACTGCTTCATGAGCAATTCGCTGTCAACCAGGTTTTTTGAACAACCCAAAGTTATGATATCGATCTGATTTTTCTTCATCTATATTTTTACTTCTTTACTACTTCTTAAAAAGAGAGTCAACGAACTCACGCTTATTGAAAAGCTGGAGATCTTCCATACCCTCACCAAGTCCGATGTACTTAACAGGCACTTTCAACTGATCTGAAATACCGATAACAACGCCACCCTTTGCCGTACCATCAAGCTTAGTAATGGCAAGCGAAGTGATATTAGTTACAGCAGAGAATTGCTTAGCCTGTTCGAAAGCATTCTGACCTGTACTGCCATCAAGAACAAGCATCACCTCATCAGGAGCTTCAGGAAGAACTTTCTTCATCACTTCCTTAATCTTCTTCAATTCATTCATCAGGTTTACCTTGTTATGTAGACGACCGGCAGTATCAATCAGCACGACATCAGCACCATTAGCCTTGGCACTTTGCAAAGCATCAAAAGCCACACTGGCAGGGTCACTGCCCATCTGCTGTTTTACAACGGGCACACCAACACGTTCGCCCCAAATACAGATTTGCTCTACAGCAGCTGCACGGAATGTATCGGCAGCTCCCAGATAAACCTTCTTACCAGCCTTTTTAAACTGATAAGCCAGTTTACCTATGGTAGTAGTCTTACCCACTCCATTCACGCCAACAACAAGAATTACGTAAGGCTTATGGTCGCTAGGCAAATCCCAATCATCATTGTCGTCAGAATGATTCTCAGACAAGAGATTGGCGATTTCATCACGCAAAATCTGATTGAGCTCAGAAGTCGAAACATATTTATCACGTGCTACACGCTCTTCGATGCGACGAATGATTTTCACGGTAGTCTCTACACCAACATCAGAAGTGATGAGAACTTCCTCCAAATCATCAAGCACATCGTCATCTACGGTCGACTTACCAGCCACCGCACGAGCTAATTTTCCGAAAACACTCTCTTTGGTTTTTTCCAAACCCTTATCAAGAGTCTCTTTTTTCTTATTACTGAAAAATCCGAATAATCCCATTATTTATTTTTTATAGCTATAATTTTCTGCAAAGATACAAAAAAAAATGTATACATCTGCCATTTTAGGCGAAACTTTTCAATTAATTTTTATTTATATTGAAACCTTTAGCCAGTCCACCCTCACTTGTTTCCTTATAAAGGGAAGGCAAATCATGTCCCGTCTGGCGCATCACCTCTACCACTCTATCAAATGAAACACTATGATGACCATCTGAGAAGGAAGCATAGAGATCTGCATCCAAAGCACGGGCTGCCGCAAAGGCATTACGCTCTATACAAGGAATCTGAACCAAGCCGCAAACAGGATCACAAGTCATTCCCAAGTGATGTTCCAAACCCATCTCGGCAGCATATTCTACCTGTGCAGGACTTCCGCCAAAGAGTTGACAAGCTGCAGCCGAAGCCATAGCACAAGCCACACCTACTTCTCCCTGACAACCAACATCAGCTCCACTGATAGAAGCATTCTGCTTCACGATATTACCCACCAATCCAGCTGTAGCAAGAGCACGAAGGATGCGCTGTTCACTCATGTCATGGGCCGTGTGCATATGATAAAGTACCGCTGGCAACACTCCACAAGCGCCGCAAGTAGGAGCAGTAACAATGGTACCACCCGAAGCGTTCTCTTCACTTACTGCCAAAGCATACGAATAAACCAATCCTCTACTCTGCAAAGAGGCACGATAGCCCCTTGCCTTGATAAAATAAGTAGCAGCCTTGCGCTGAAGCTTGAGAGGACCAGGCAATACGCCTTCATGATCCAATCCATTACGGATGGACTGTTTCATTGTTTGCCAGACAGTACTGAGGAAATCCCAGATATCACTACCCTCACATTTTTCTACATATTCCCAGAATGAACGGCCATTATCATAACACCATTGCTGAATCTCGTGCATGGTATTCAAATCATATATATCTTTAGCCCCCAACTCATCATGGCCATCTGTGCCATCAGAAAGAGCACCACCACCAATACTGTAAACCGTCCACTCTTCAATAATATCACCATTCAGATCTTTACCCACAAACTTCATCCCGTTTGGGTGGAAAGGCAAGAAGGTCTGTGGCTCCCAAATGATGTGAACTAACTTATGCGGCCTGAAGACCTCCTCAATAGCAACATCAGTCATGTGCCCCTTACCAGTAGCCGCAAGACTTCCATAGAGGGTAACTTCGTAAGTAGAGGCATTTGCACAACGTTCCATAAACAGCTTAGCTGCACGCTGAGGTCCCATGGTATGACTACTGGATGGTCCCTTACCTATTCTGTACAATTCCTTTAAAGATTTCATCGTAATAATGTTTTTTTCAGTTATTTATAGATTTTATTTTACTTGTGTAGCCTTGAGGATTACTACATCCTCTAAAGGTCGGTCGTTATTTTCTTTGTTAGTGGCAACATTCTGAATTTTATCTACCACATCCAACCCTTCCAGCACCTCTCCAAAGACGGTATAGCCGTTATCGAGATGTGGCACTCCTCCATGCTTCATATATCCTTGCTGAATCTGCTCAGAAGGAATGGCATAGTTCTTACCCTCGTTCTTCATTTTGTTGACGGTATACTCCATTTGACGTGGAGAGAAATTGCGACCCCAAGTGATATAAAAATCAGTAGAAGCCGAAGCCTTGGTTGGGTTTTCATCATCTCCTTCACGGGCAGCACAAAGCTGACCGCGTTTGTGATAGTATTTAGGATAAATGATTTCAGCAGGCACTGTATAGTCTACATCAAACTTTTCAACCTTTCCAGGAGTCACCTTTCGGGTCGAATAGTCACCACCCTGTATCATAAAGTTCTTGATAACTCGCTGGAAGATACAACCATTGTAAAATCCTGAATTCACAAGTTTCAGAAAGTTATCTCTATGCTTCGGTGTATCATTATATAACGCCACAAGAATATTGCCCATATTGGTTTCGATCATCACCTGATGACAGGTTGGATCATGAGGAGTTTCCCAAGGCAAGAGTTGCATGGTACTATCCAGAGCTGCCTTGTCCATCAAATTTCCTTTTGAACCCATATTTGCATTTTGAGCATGAACGGCTGTTGCAGTCATCATGAGCAAAATAGTGAATAAAGAGAATACTTTTTTCATTTTTTCTTCCGGAAAATTCTATACTTCTGTTCCATTCC
>OIZX01001349.1_pt1 | contig 12919 bp, 17 predicted proteins | sample 1588621 | NCBI WGS metagenome assembly OIZX01 (sample SAMN03283276) | human gut metagenome | biome: human-associated habitat; material: feces | host: Homo sapiens | place: Peru | collected 2012
CACAGGGCAATCAATAGGACAAGTATCATATACAGCAACAGTACAAGAATGTGATAATGCACAAATGGATTTAAACAGACTAATTCAATGGCAAAGAACAAAAGAAGGAGGAAAAGAACAAGATGACTAAATATAAAAATGCATATACAGAAGTATATGAAATAATAAAACAATTAGATGAAGAAGAATATAATAAAATACCTTCAGAAGTAATTAAAGCAATAGAAGAAAATAGAAATACTGAATATGAATTTGACTTAGATGAAGATATAGAATTAAAAGACCAAGAATTATTACCAGAAACAAAAGCAATTTTATTCAATTTATTCAGAGATTATTTATCAACAGCAGAACAAAAAGAAAAAATAATAAAAATGCAAGCAGAAGAAAGACAAAAAAATGAACAGAAAAAAGCAAAACAATATAATTCAGATTTATTTGCAAATAAGCAAATGGTTCAATCTGTTGAAAGAGAACATACAGAATTGATTGAATATAAAGAAAATATATTTAAAAGAATTTTTAATAAAATAAGACAATTTTTTCATGTGTAAAAAATTGAATAATAATATAAAAAGTGCTATAATTCAGGCATAAGGTAAAAGCCTTATGATGAAAAAGCTTTTGATATAAAAAGGAGAATAATATATGATTTATACACCCAAAACAAAGAAAGCCATGATAATAGCATATAATGCACACAATGGGCAAGTTGATAAATCAGGAATACCATATATTTATCACCCAATTCACCTTGCAGAGCAAATGGACACAGAAACAGAATGTATTGTAGCATTATTACATGATGTAGTAGAAGATACAAATGTAACATTTGATGAGTTAGAAAAAAATTTTTCACCAGAAGTTATAGAAGGATTGAAATTATTAACACATGATAAAAATGTAGATTATTTAGAATATGTAAGAAAAATAAAAAATAATCCAATTGCTAGAAAAGTAAAATTGGCAGATTTGTATCACAATAGTGATCCAACTCGTATGGAAAATCCTACTCCAAAAGACCTAGAAAGAAAAGAAAAATATCGTAAAGCTATTGAAATTTTAAAATATTAAGAAATAAAGTCAGCATCTAAATAGGTGCTGACTTATTTTTCTCATTTTCAATAAAAAATAGATAATTATAAGAAAAACTAATAATCAACATAAAAACTATTAATTTTACATAAGTGACAAATAATGTTAAAATAATTATGTAAAATAAATGAAAGGAAATAAATAAAATGGAAGAATATGTTGAAGAAAGAAATAATAGATTCAATAATGTAAAAATAAAAGGAAGAATAATGAGAAATCAAGGATTAAAAATGCATAATTTTGGAAAATCAGAAAAACCAGATCATACACGAGATTATGGAAAAAGAAGTGGAAAAGTAAATGAAAGAATTGCAAGAATGTTAAGAAGAAATGAGAGAAATGAAGGGATAAACAATATAGTTGTAGATGATGAATATGAAGAAACAATAGAATTAGAGCAGTTAAGAGAGCAAGCATTAGAAGAAAGCCAAGCACCACAATTACAAAGACAAGTTGTAGCAGAAAAAATAAATGCTATTGAAAATATGGAACAAGAAGAAAAAGAATTATTACAAAGAATTCAACAACTTAGACTTCAAAGAGGAAAAGAAAAATTAAAGCTTCTTGCAAATGGTGAAAATACATCAATTTTATTTGAAGAATGGGAAGCATTAGAAGAACAAATATTAGCAAAAGCAAAAAATCATAATTTAGGTGGAGTAATGGCTTGGAAAGAATATAGATATAGCCCATATGGAAAGTATACAGAATTAAATGAATATGCAATTAGACTACAAAATAAATTATTACATATATATCAATATGCAGATAAAATACAAGCTGAGTTAGAACAATTAACAGAAGAAAGAAAAGCTTCATTAGAAAGAAAAGCTACAAAAGATAGTAAAACAGATGGAGCCATAGGATGGAAAAGAATATTAGGAAATCAATATTCTTTAGAAGAAGCATTTGATATTGATAAAGTTATTGGAAAATCTCAAGATTCTTCTGAAAAATTATCATATTTTGAAAAAGCATTGGAAGATTCAATTGCTAATCCAGAAATAGGAGAAGGAACAAGAGAATCAGTAGAAATAATTTTAGGAGATATACAAAACTCAAATTCATCAGATAATTCAGAAAGATAACACAAAAATCCTACAAATTTGTAGGATTTTTTATATAAATATTGAAAAAAATAATGCAAAATGATAATATTTAGTTAAAAAAAGGAGTATTATATGAATGCAAATTTAGAATTATATAGAATATTTTGTGAAGTAGTAAAATATAAAAATATATCAAAAGCTGCTGAAAATATATACATATCACAGTCAGCTGTTACACAATCAATACAAAAATTAGAGAAAATATTAGGTGGGAAATTATTTTTTAGAAATAAAAACGGAGTAGAACTTACAGAAGAAGGAAAAAATTTATATGAATATATAGGAGATAGTATTGAGAAAATGAATAATGCAGAAAACTTATTTTCTCAATATATAAATCTAGAAAAAGGAATAATAAGAATATGTGGTGGAAAATTTTTAGTAAATAAATATGTTATGCCATCATTAGTTGGATTTATTAAAGATTATCCTAATATAGATATAAGAATATCAAGAGCAACAACACAAGAAAGCTTAAAAAAATTATCAAATGGAGAAATAGATATTGCAATGTTGAATTTATCAGATATTCCAACAGAGTATACAAATATAGATTTTATCTCATTAAAAAGTACACCAAGATATTGTTTTATAGCAACAAATGATTATATAAAGGAAAATAAAATTTCAAAAGATAGTAATTTTGAAAATTGTAAAATAATAATACCTAAATCTACAGCATTAAAGCAACATTTAAAAGAATATTGTTCTCAAAATAATATTGATATTGCTCCAAATTATGAAATTGGTGATACAGAATTAATTGATAGACTAGTATTAAATAATTGTGGTGTTTTGCTTTCAAATATAGAATATGAAGAAGAATTATTAAAAAGAGATGATGTTCAGATAATAAAAGAATTTCAAATTGGAGAAGATAATAAATCTATAGCAACATTAAAGAAAAATATGTGTAACAAAGCTACACTAGAATTAGTAAGAAGAATAAAAGAAAATTTTATGAAATAAAAGGAGAAGAAAATGGAAAAAAAAGAAATGACAGGATTTCAAGGAATATTTTTGGATGAAATAAGTAAAAAAAGATTAATTGATTTACAAGAAAGGAAACTAAAATACATAGTTGAAGATATGCATATTACTTTTAAATTTGGAAAAACAGAGATGTATCCAGAAGAACTATTAAATAAAGATTATGAAGTTAAAATTGTAGGATATGCAGCAACAGATAAAAATAGTGGATTTCAAGTTGAATTACCTGAAGAATTAAAAGCATATTTTAAAAATGAGAATGGACCACATATTACAGTTTCTATTGGAGAAGTTGACGGAGTAAAAGGAAAAGCATATGAAACAGGATTACTACATTTTAATGAAATAAAAGAGCCTTTTATGATTTCAGGAAGGTTAGGATATTATATTTATGGAAAAGGAAAAATAATGGATAATACTGTTTTTAAAAAGAAAGAAATTGATGATGAAATTTCAAGATAATAAAAAACCTCATTTACAAATGAGGTTTTTTGTATGTGCAAAGATTGAAAGACTAAAATATAGAAAATTTTATTATTTTAAGAGTAATTTTAAAGCATTAATAAAATAATCAACCTCCTCAAAAGTATTAAAATCACTAAAAGTAGACCTAATAGCAGAATTAATATATAATTTAGGAGTATTAATAGCAGACAAAACATGAGAAGGAGTAGTATTGCCAGAAGAACAAGCAGAGCCACTTGAAACACAAATTCCCATATTATCAAGTTCAAAAATTAATTTAGAAGAATCAACACCAACAAAAGAAACATTAGTATTTCCGAGGTAACCTATTTTGAATAGAACCATTAATTTTAAATCTATTTTTAAAATATCTATTAAGTAAATTAAAATAATAATTTCTAAGTCGAGATACATAAGTAATGTGTGAACTCAAATTAACTCTAGCAATATCACAAGCTTTGCCAAGACCAACAATTTCAGCAACATTTTCAGTACCAGCTCTTTTATTTTTTTCCTGATGACCACCATTTATAAAATTTTCAAATTCAATTCCATTTTTTACATAAAGAGCACCAATTCCTTTAGGAGCATGAATTTTATGACCTGAAAGAGAAAGCATATCAATATTCATTTTTTGAACATCAATAAAACAATTTCCAATAGCCTGAACTGCATCTGTATGAAAAATAATATTGTGATTATGAGCAATTTCTGCAATATCTTCAATTGGCTGAATTGTGCCAATTTCATTATTAGCAAACATGATACTAATCAAAATAGTTGTAGGTCTAATTGCATTTTCAAGTTCTTGTAAATTAATAAAACCATCTGAATCAACATTTATATAAGAAATATCAAAGCCCTGTTTTTCTAAAAATTTACAAGACTCTAATATTGCAGGATGTTCTATTTTTGATGTAATAATATGATTACCTTTTTTCTTATTTGCAAATGCAATACCTTTAAGTGCAGTATTATCACTTTCAGAACCACAACTAGTAAAATAAATTTCATTTGGATTACAATTTATTAAACTTGCAACTTGAGCTCTAGCATTGTCAATTGCATGTTTTGATGTTCTACCAATAGAATATAGGGAAGAAGCATTTCCATAATTTGATGTTAAATATGGTATCATTTCATTTAAAACTTCAGATCTAATCTTTGTTGTTGCAGCATTATCGAAATAAACAATATTCATATTAAAAATCCTTTCTTAAAGGTTTATATATTATATGAATAAAATACTAAAAAGTTAAAACAAACACAGGTTCTGGAATATAGTCAACTCTAAGGCGAACAGATTTTCTTTAAAAGTAAAAATTTCAAAAATTTTCCTAAAAATACTTGAAAAAAAATAGTATTTGTATTATTATTTATGCATAGTGGTTAAAAGTGGTGCAAAGTGGTAGAAAAATGGAGAGGAGGAAATCCAAATGTTAATTGGTGAATACGAACATTCTCTAGATGTAAAAGGTAGATTAATAATGCCAGCAAAATTAAGACAAGACATCGGAGAAACATTCATAATAACAAAAGGTTTAGATGGATGTTTATTTGTATTTTCACAAAATGAATGGAATAACTTCGAAGAAAAACTAAAATCATTACCACTATCAGACAAAAATGCCAGAAACTTTGTAAGATTTTTCTTATCAGGAGCAACAGAATGTGAAATTGACAAACAAGGAAGATTTTTAATCCCTGCAAATTTAAGAATTTCAGCCAAATTAGAAAAAGATGCAATGATTATAGGAGTAGGAACAAGATTAGAAATATGGGACAAAGCAACATGGCAAAAATGTGATGAAAACATATCTGCAGATGAGATTGCAGAAAACATGACAATGTTAGGAATTTAATTGTGAGGTGCTGAAAATTGGAATTTAAACATAAACCTGTACTATTAGAAGAAACAATTGAAGGGCTAAAGATAAAAGAAGATGGAATTTATGTAGATGGGACATTAGGTGGAGCAGGACATAGTAAAGAAATTCTAAAAAGATTATCATCAAAAGGAATGTTAATAGGAATAGACAGAGATGAAGAAGCACTAAAAGCAGCAAAAGAGAACTTAAAACAATACTCAAATGTAAAATATGTACATGGAAATCATGATGAAATTGAAGAAATTTTAAAAAAATTAAATATAGAAAAAGTAGATGGAATATTACTTGATTTAGGAGTATCATCATATCAATTAGATGAAAGAAATAGAGGATTTAGCTATTTAGGAAATAATGAATTAGATATGAGGATGGATAAAACTCAAAGTTTAACAGCGAAAAAAGTCGTAAATACATATTCAGAGGAAGAATTAGCAAATATAATATATGAATATGGCGAAGAAAGGTTTTCAAGACAAATTGCAAAAAATATATGTATTGCAAGAAAAGAAAATGAAATTGAAACAACAGAAGAATTAGTTAAAATAATAGAGAAATCAATGCCTGCATTTGCCAAAAAAGAAGGACATCCAGCAAAAAGAACATTTCAAGCAATAAGAATAGAAGTAAATAATGAAATAAGACCATTATATAATACAGCAAGAAAATGTATAGAATTATTAAAAAATGAAGGAAGATTATGTATAATAACATTCCATTCATTAGAAGATAGGGCAGTAAAAAATGCTTATGTTGATGCACAAGGAAAGTGCACATGTCCTAAAGATTTGCCATATTGTGTATGTGGTGCAAAATCAGAAGGAAAAATAATAAATAAAAAACCAATAATAGCAACAGAAGAAGAACAAGAAGAAAACTCAAGATCAAAAAGCGCAAAATTAAGAATTTTTGAAAAAATAATTAAATAAAGCGTAAGAAAAGAACAAAGTACAAAGGAAGGAGGTAAGTAACATGTCAAGAAGTTCATATCAATATGAAACAAGTCCTAGAAAATATGAGCCAGATTATGATATACCAAGAAAAAGAACACAACAAACAAGAAGAAAAATCAGTACTAAAAAAACAACAGCAAAAAAACAAACAATAAAAACAAATTATCAAATAAAAAAAGAAAAGAAAAAAATAGAAATGTTGAATCATGTTAAACAAATTTTGATTGTAGTTGGTATATTTATCATGTTACTTATAGTAAGTTTTAGAGAAATTTCTATAATGGAAATGTTCAATAATAAGAAAAAAATGGAAAATGAACTTGCATTAATTCAAAAAGAGAATGGTCAAGTTGAAAAAGATATAAAGGCACAAGAAAGTAAACTTGATTGGAACATGATAAAACAAAAAGCAACAGAAGAATTAGGTATGCAAGAAGCAAATAAGATTGCTATAGAACTTGATAAATCAGATAATGTTGAAAAAGAAGTAACTTTAATTAAAACTGATAATACAAGTTTCCTTGAAAAATTAATAGAAAAGTTTATAATAAAATAAAACAGATTAATTTTATAATATTAATAAATTCTTATTGATATTATAAAGCTAATCTGTTTTTTTATTATAGTATGTGATTTTTTACAATAAATTTTTGCATAAATAAATAATTTAAAAAAATTTCAAATAGCTATTTTTGAGGCAAATAAAAAAATTGCACCAACACCAGCCAAAGGCAAAAGTATATATAAGAAGATATATGAAAATATTATCATTGCTTTTATTGGTAAATTAAAAATATAACAAATTGTTCTTATAAATACTTTATGTACAGAATGTAATCCTTCTGCATATCCATTGCTTTTTGCTTGTACTAATATTTCACTTGGAATTTGATATAATTCAGAAATTTTATATATTGTGTTTAAATCAGGGTATTCAAAACTGTATTCCCATTTTTTCACATCTTTTTCAGTAACATTAGGTAATGCTAATTGTTCTGCTAAATGTTTATAATTCCAACCTCTTTTTAATCTCTCATTTTGTAAAATTACTTCTAATGTAATAGGTTTTTCTTTTGGCTCTTTTAATTTCAATTTCATAAGCAAATCCTTTCAAAAATATTATATAAATAATATATAAAATTGGCAAGATAAAAAATGAATCTTTCAAGAAAAAATATATTGAGATTTTATTGATTATTTGATAATATAGTATTGTAAAGGAGAGTAAAAATGAGTAAATTTGTAAATGAAATCAAAGAAATTTGTAGAAAAAATAAAAAAGTAGCTATGTATATAGATATGGATGGCACAATAGCAGAATATCACTTGTATAATCCAGAAGAAATTTCAAGAAAAATGGAAGAAGAATATTTGAAAAATGAGCCATTAAAAAATGTAATTGATGTATTAGAAGAAATTTCAAAAATTAATAATATAGAGATGTATATATTATCATTATCAAAGACAAAAAAGATAACAGAAAAGAAGAAAATATGGTTAAAAAAATATGTACCATTTATTAAAGAGGAAAACTGGATAATATTAACAAAAGAAATTGGTGAGTACTCAAATGAAAATAGAAATGAAATAAAAGGAAAAAGTATAGAAATGAGACAAAAAAATTGTGATATTTCAATAATGTTAGATGATGAACAAGCTGTTTTAAGAGTTGCAAAAAAAATGCTAGATAATAAAGTTGAAGCATTTCATGTTTCATCAGCATTAGTTTAATAAAAAAAGGTGAGTACAATAATAAATCTATTATTATACCCACCTTTTTTGTTCTTAAGAAACTTCTGCTACAAATTGTTTCGCAATTTTTTCGATAGAAGCCCACAAACGATTGTAGTCAAAGATATCACCAGTATATTCTTTGTGCTGAGACAAATATCCATCAAGTTCAGCTTTCCAGGTTTTTTCACGTCTGTCATCAAAAACATGTATACCAGTGGAAGGCAAAATTTCAGGGATTTGAGATACAGTTTCAAGAGATACATGCCCATCTTTTAACATCAAATCATTGATTTCGGTATAAGACCCATACATACCATCATGAGAAAAGAATGTTTTCACATCCCATTCCTTATGGTTGCGAGGATTAATTACTTTCATAGTCGAAGTATCCCAGATGAATTCAGGAATCAAAAAGTCTTCAATAAAGTAATAATCCAAATAGAGATGGCAGTACATACCGAATTTGACAGAGTCAGAAGGCACAAATAAGTCTTTTTTTACTGATTCCATAGTGGGAACAAAAAATCCATCAACAGAAGCCTTTTTTCTATAGTGAGAAGCTTTTTTGTCATTGGCGAGATCAGGAATAAGGTTACCAGCCATAAAGTTAACCTTATCCAACTTCATTTGTTCTGAAAAATTCCGATATACTTCTTCAGCGAATGCAAGATGATACAAAATACCGGGCATAAATTTTTCCTCCTAATTAAATAAATTTGGATGTGGTTAATAGTTTTAGTATAAACTATTAGATATGCAAACGCATAACGCCCAAATTATAACATGGATATAAAAATAAGTCAAGAAACATACTTGAAAATTATGTAAATTTACAACATTATGATTAAGGTTTGTTTATGTATTCAGAATATTGAATAATATTTTGAGTATATAGTGATACTTTAATAAGAAGCTAATTTAATTTGACCCTTTGGTCGTAAAAATTAACTTGACAATAAATGTAAAAGAGAATATACTTTATGAAGTAAATTCTATATATAATATAGAAATTAAAGGAGGAAAAACATGAACAATTTAATAGAAATTAGATGGCATGGTAGAGGCGGACAAGGAGCAAAAACAGCATCATTATTACTTGCTGATGCAGCATTTAATACAGGAAAATACATTCAAGGATTTCCAGAATATGGACCAGAGAGAATGGGAGCACCAATAACAGCCTATAATAGAATAAGTGATAAACCAATAACAATACATAGTAATATATATGAGCCAGATTATGTAGTAGTTGTAGATGATACATTATTAGAAAGTGTACCAGTAACTGCAGGTCTAAAAAAAGAAGGAGCAATAGTAATAAATACTACAAAATCACCAGAATATTTAAAAGAAAAATTAAATGGATATGATGGAAATATTTATACAATAGATGCAAGAAAAGTATCTGAAGAAACATTAGGAAAATATTTTCCTAATACACCAATGCTTGCAGCAATTGTAAAAGTAACAGGAATAATGAGTGATGAAGCATTCTTAGAAGATATGAAAGGCTCATTTAAACATAAATTTGCTAAAAAGCCAGAAGTTATAGAAGGAAACATGAAAGCATTAGAATTAGCATTAAAAGAAGTAACAAAAATCCAATAAGAAGGTAGAAAATAACTTAAGTTTTTCCTAATAGAGTAATAGGAAAGGAAGGAGAAAAAATGACAGAAATAAACAAAGAAACACCAATGAAAGATTTAACAATTGGTGGAAACATATATTGCGCAGGAAATGCAAGAGAATTTAAAACAGGTGACTGGAGAAGCATGAAGCCTGTATGGGATGAAGAAAAATGTAAACAATGTGGATTATGTTTTGCAGTATGTCCAGATAATTCAATACCAGTAGGAAAAGATTGTAAAAGAACAGAAACAGATTTTAACTATTGTAAAGGATGTGGAGTATGTGCACAAGTATGTCCATTTAAAGCAATAGAAATGAAAGTTGAATAAATCAATTAAAGTTCAAAAATATAAAATTTGGCAAGAACAAATATGAATTTTAATATGAAAATGATTTTATATGAATAATGAGAAAAAAATTTAGAAAGGAAATAAAAAAATGAGTATAAGAGAAAGATTAAGTGGAAATGAAGCAACAGCAATAGCAATGAAACAAATAAATCCAGATGTAGTTGCAGCATTCCCAATTACACCATCAACAGAAATACCACAATATTTTTCAACATTTGTATCAAATGGAGAAGTAGATACAGAATTTGTTGCAGTTGAAAGTGAACATAGTGCAATGTCTGCAACAATTGGTGCAGAAGCTGCTGGAGCAAGAGCAATGACAGCTACATCTGCAAACGGATTATCATTAATGTGGGAAATGATATATATAGCATCAAGTTTAAGATTACCAATAGTAATGGCATTAGTAAATAGAGCAGTTTCAGGACCATTAAATATCCATAATGATCATTCAGATGCAATGGGAGTAAGAGATGCTGGATGGATAATGTTATTTTCAGAAAATAACCAAGAAGCTTATGATAATATGTTAATGGCACATAGAATTGCAGAACATAAAGATGTTCAATTACCAGTAATGGTATGCCAAGATGGATTTATTACATCACATTCAATTGAAAATATTGAATTAGAAAATGATGAAGAAGTAAAGAAATTTGTTGGACAATACAAACCTGAACATTATTTATTAAATGATAAAGAACCAATAGCAATTGGACCATTAGATTTACAAGCATATTTATTTGAACATAAGGCTCAACAAGCAGAAGCAATGAAAAATGCTAAAAAAGTAATAAAAGAAGTTGCAAAAGAATTTGAAAAATGGACAGGAAGAAAATATGAATTCTTTGAAAAATACAAATTAGATGATGCAGAAATAGCAATAGTATGTATGAACTCAACAGCAGGAACAACAAAAGCAGTTGTAGATGAATTAAGAGAAAAAGGTGTAAAAGCAGGATTATTAAAATTAAGAATGTTTAGACCATTCCCAGCAGAAGAAATTGCAGAAGCATTACAAGGATTAAAAGCAGTAGCAATACTTGATAAAGCAGATTCATTAAATTCAGCAGGTGGAGCATTATTTGAAGATGTAACATCAGCAATGTATGTTAATAAAAAACAAGTACCAATGGTAAATTATATTTATGGAATTGGTGGAAGAGATACAACAACAATGCAGATAGAATCTGTATATAATGATTTACAAGAAATAGTAAAAACAGGAGAAACAGGAAATCCATATAGATATTTAGGACTAAGAAAGGGGGAAGAATAAAATGGCTTATGATTTAAAGAAGATAATGGCAGAGAAGCCATCAAGATTCACAGAAGGACACAGAATGTGTGCAGGATGTGGAGCCCCAGTAGTAGCAAGAATGATATTAAGAGCATTAAAACCAGAAGATCATGCTGTTATAGCAAATGCAACTGGATGTATGGAAGTATCAACATTTATATATCCATATACAGCATGGACAGATTCATTTATACACACAGCATTTGAAAATGCTGGTGCAACATGTTCTGGTGCAGAAGCGGCATATAAAGCCTTAAAAAAACAAGGAAAATTACCACAAGATAAAGACACAAAATTTATAGCATTTGGTGGAGATGGTGGAACTTATGATATAGGTTTACAAAGCTTATCAGGAGCAATGGAAAGAGGACATGATATGGTTTATGTATGTTATGATAATGGAGCATATATGAACACAGGAATTCAAAGATCATCTGCAACTCCAAAATTTGCTGACACAACAACATCACCATCAGGAAAAGTTATTCCAGGAAAAATGCAAATAAGAAAAGATTTAACAAAAATTATGGCAGATCATCATATTCCTTATGTTGCTCAAACACTTGCAATGACAAACTTTAAAGATTTATATGAAAAATCAGAAAAAGCAATTTATACTAAAGGACCAGCATTTTTAAATGTTATGGCACCATGTCCAAGAGGTTGGGGATATGCAACAGAAGATTTAATGAAAATCAATAAATTAGCTGCAGATACATGTTATTGGCCATTATATGAAGTTGTTGATGGAAAATATCATATAACATATAAACCAGCAAAAAAATTACCAGTTGAAGAATTTTTACGTCCACAAAAACGCTTTAAACACATGTTCAAAGCAGGAAACGAATGGATGATAGAAGAATTTCAAAAGGAAGTAGACAGACGTTGGGAAGAATTATTACACCTAGAAGAAATAACAAATAAGGAAGAAAACTAACCTAAAAAAAGCCTAATATAGGCTTTTTTTGTTGAATATATAATAAATTTATGCTATTATTATATAGTAAAATAAACAAATGGAGTGATTTGTATGCAAAGTAAATATGATGTAATAGTAGTAGGAATGGGGCCTAGCTCAATTTTTTGTGCCTATGAACTAATACAGCTAAAAAAATATAAACATGTACTATTAATAGACCAAGGAAAAAGAGTAGAAGAGAGATATTGCCCAATAGAAAAGACAAAAAAATGTGTACATTGTAAACCAATGTGCAATATAACAAATGGATTTTCAGGGGCAGGAGCTTTTTCTGATGGTAAATTATCATTATATGATAGCAAAGACGATGACATTCACGTTGGAGGAATTTTGCATAAATATATAGGAGTTTCAAAAACAAAAGAACTAATAGATTATACAGATAAGATTTACCTAGACTTTGGAGCAGATAAAAAATTAGAAGGA
>OIZX01001350.1_pt1 | contig 12917 bp, 9 predicted proteins | sample 1588621 | NCBI WGS metagenome assembly OIZX01 (sample SAMN03283276) | human gut metagenome | biome: human-associated habitat; material: feces | host: Homo sapiens | place: Peru | collected 2012
GATGTCGAAATCTGCGCAGTTGGAATTGCAGATGGAGAAAAAATTAAGTTAAAGAAAGTGTTTTTATAATGAAAAAGATAGTTTTAGGTTTGGTATTATTGCTTGCAGTTCAAGGCGCTCAGGCACAAGATTGTTCAACTTTGAAATGTCCTGCTCCATATGATTTGACTTCAGGTTTTTCAAGAGGAATGAGCACTGTTACAGGTCAAAAATTCTTGTCTGAAAAAATTGGCGAAAAATTAGTTAAAAAGGCTATAAAGAAAAATATTGTAAGTGGTGATATTAAAGCAGATTTAGATGCGTACAGTGTTAGAGATTTGAAAGCAGGACGTTTTAAATCTCTTGAGGTTTCTGGCAAAAACGTTGATATTCAGGGAATTTATGTTTCTTCGTTCAATGCAAAAACTTTGTGTAATTTTAATTATATTGCGAACGATAAGAGAGGAAATTATATAGTAAAAGAAGATATTCCGGTGTCTTTTAATGCTGTTGTAACAGAAGAGGATTTGAATAAAACGATGAATTCTTCTGATTACAAAAGAATGATTGACGATATTAATAGTATTGGTGGAAATTTTAATATTTTTCAAATAACTTCTACAAATATAAAACTTAAAAATAATAAAATGTATTATGAAGGCACAACAAAGGGAAGTCAATTGACAATGGCATGCGGAAGTTCACATGTGTTATGGAAAAACAATGATTTGATAAAAGAGTTGTCCTGGCAAAAAGACATAAAAGAGATGATGGCAGAAATTTCGGTATCTGTGGAATGTGAACAGGGAACAACTGTCCCCCACATCCGGCCAGAACACGGCGGTGTCCGGAGCGCAGAATGCAGGTGACGGCGAAGCAGTGGATCCCGTGCCGGAGGGCACCGGGGAGACGGACACCGCGGAAGCGGATGGCAGGATTGGCAACGACCTGAAAGCCTTTTTAAAAGATAATACTTTTTTTGATCCGGATGTGAATCCGATCCTGGAGGCGGCGAAAGATAACAGCCACCGCCTGTCACTGGTGGCGACTTCCGTGGAAAAGGATCTGCGTATCCAGATCGTGGACAATGAAGGTGTACCGGTGACCGGAGAGAGTTTCTATGTCCGGGTGGACGGTCTGGGAGATTACAAGGATCTGGATCAGGACGGCGTGATCTACATTGCTGATCTGGATTCCGGCGATTATTATATGGAACTGTTACCCATCGAAGGATATAAAGTTCCAATCACCGAGACCAAAGTGCATGTAAAAGAAAAAGTGGAATATCTGGCCATTGATGATATTTCTCTGTTGATCAAGACAGAGGATGAAGTCGATGCGGATGCCGAGGACAGTGCTGTGGCAGGAGCTTTGGCAGATGCGGACAAGACCGAGATTCAAAAGCTGCAGACTACATCCGGCAATGCGAAGGTCGGCATCGATGTGTCCAAGTGGAACGGCACTATCGACTGGGATAAGGTGAAAAATGCCGGAGTGCAGTTTGCCATCGTTCGTGCGGGCTACCGCGGTTCGGTTACGGGAAGTCTGGTGGAGGATCCACAGTTTGTCGCCAACATGAAAGGTGCAACAGCCGCTGGGATTCCGGTGGGCGTGTACTTTTTTACCCAGGCTACAGATGAGAAAGAGGCGGTGGAAGAGGCTTCTGCCGTGCTTGCGCTGATCCGTGATTTCCAACTGACCTATCCTGTATTTATTGATACGGAGGGTGCCGGAGGAAACGGCCGGGCGGACGGACTGGATGCGGAGACCAGAACCCTGGTATGTGAGGCTTTTTGCCGGACGGTAGAAAATGCCGGATATACAGCAGGCGTCTATGCCAGCCGCAACTGGTACAACAATAATCTGCAGACCGCCAGACTGGAGAACTATCATATCTGGCTTGCGGAGTACCGCAGTGTGCCGTTATATCAGGGATATTACAAGACCTGGCAGTATACCTCCAAGGGAAAAGTGGACGGTATCGAAGGCAGAGTCGATATGAATATCACCTATGAATGAAAATAATAAAGAGTGAGGATGAAATAAATGGGCAAGATAACAGTAGAAACATGTGAAATCGAAGGATTGAAGATCATTACCCCCACGGTATTCGGTGATGCCAGAGGGTATTTCATGGAGACTTATAATTACAATGATCTTAAAGCAGCGGGAATCCCGGAAGTGTTTGTACAGGATAATCAGTCTGCTTCTAAAAAAGGAGTTCTCAGAGGACTTCATTTTCAGAAGCATTTTCCGCAGGACAAGCTGGTACGTGTGATCCGCGGAGAAGTCTATGATGTGGCTGTGGATCTGCGGGAAGGCTCCAAGACCTTCGGGCAGTGGTATGGTGTACTTTTGTCTGAGGAGAACAAGAAGCAGTTCTTTATTCCGAAAAATTTCGCGCATGGATTTCTGGTACTGTCCGATTACGCAGAGTTCTGCTACAAATGTACCGATTTTTATCATCCGGATGATGAGGGCGGTATTGCATATAACACGCCGGATATCGGTGTGGAATGGCCCATCCCCGAAGGTATGGAACTGACATTATCCGAGAAAGATACCAAGTGGGGCACTCTGGAACAGTACATGAAGGAAAAAGAGCATGAAAAGAAGTGTGAAAATCAGTAAGAAAACAGGTATTGCCCTGTTCGTGACAGCGGCAGTGATCATGGCTCTGCTCATCGTGTTCCATAAGAATCCGGGACCTGCTGTGGATCAGAGTCAGGAGCTGGCGAAAAAGATCATCTCCTGCGTTGTCATTGCGGCGGCATGCTTTGCGTTTATCCACTGGTACGATAAATTTACCGGACTGCCGGTAGAGTTATTCCAGAATAGACATCTGATCTGGAAGCTGGCGAAAAACGATTTTAAAAAGAGATATGCGGGTTCTTACCTGGGCGCGGTCTGGGCGATGGCACAGCCGGTGGTAACCGTGGCGATGTATTACATCGTCTTCGACAAGATCATGGGAAATACCAGCACACCCCTGCGGGAGGGCGTGGAAGTGCCTTTTGTACTTTTCCTGACAGCGGGACTGGTGCCCTGGTTCTACTTCAGTGAGGCACTGAACAACGGCACCAATGCACTCTTAGAGTACAACTATCTGGTGAAAAAAGTAGTATTTAAGATCAGCATCCTGCCGATCATCAAGATTATTGCGGCTACTTTTATCCATGTATTTTTCGTGTGTCTCCTGTTGATCGTGGCGGCTATTTACGGCTATTACCCCACAATCTACACTACACAGATCATTTATTACAGTTTTTGCCTGTTTATATTTGTGCTGGCACTCAGCTACACCACGTGTGCGGTAGTGGTGTTTTTCCGGGATCTGTCCCAGATCATCAGCATCGGATTGCAGATCGGCATGTGGGCTACTCCGATCTTATGGAATCTGGATGCACTGTCTCCGGAGTGGATCATGATCCTGAAGCTGAATCCGCTGGTCTATATCGTGAATGGCTACCGCAGTGCGATCTACGAGAAAGAATGGTTTTTCCGGGATTTCTTCTCCACGATGTATTTCTGGATCGTGACGGTGGTATTGTTCGGACTGGGTGCTGTGATCTTTAAGAGACTGAAAGTGCATTTTGCAGATGTATTGTAATACGAAGGACTGTTACCATTCCGAGAACTCGAGGAACGGAGAAAACATATTGTAAAAATAAACAGAGCATGGCAAAAAGCTTTTATAAATGAAGAACCTTGTGGGGAGGTACTGCATTACGGAACTGTTGTGGGGGAAACAGAAAGGGTGAAAGTAATTGAAGGGTGCTCTTGAAAAGTTAAGAAAAATATTGTTATGGAAGCCGGGCAGGGTACTGCTGGCAGTGGGCTGTTGCGGACTGCTGTTGTTAGCACTGATCCCACTGTTTCGACTGACGATTTATGCGGTTCCTTATTATGACGACTATAACTTTGGAAGATTTGCCAGAGCTGCCATGGAGCAGGAGCAGTCGAAATGGGCGGCGATCTCCGGCGCACTGGACTGCTCCAGAACCCAGTGGTATGCATGGCAGGGAACGTATTCTTCTATTTTTTTCATGACACTGATGCCGGCTGTCTGGGGAGAACAGTATTATTTCTTAGGACCGGTGTTCATTCTGTTACTGCTTTTGGCGGGAAGCATGGTGTTTACCCACGTGATCCTGCGGAAAGTCTTCGGAATGGAGCAATGGATCAGTTTGGCGATCCAGGCGGTGATCACCACAGCACAATTTATGTTTATCTATTCCGCGCAGAGTGGTTTTTACTGGTATAATGGCGGAATTCATTATGTTGGAATGCATGGCTTTGGCCTGTTGTTTCTGGCTGTGTCAATCTGCCTGGAGAGAGCAGAGGGCAGAACCGCAAAAGGTCTGTTATTCACTACATCGGTTCTGCTTGCCATGATTACGGCGGGAAGCAATTTCGTCACGGCATTGCAGGGATTATTGTGTCTTCTGACCATCCTTCTGGTCAGCGTGGTAGTGGAACGGCGCAGGACGGGGCTGTGGCTGCTGCCGTCTACACTGGTGTATATCATAGGCTTCGGCCTGAATGTGGCAGCTCCCGGTAACTCCGTGCGGGCACAGAGCTATATCGGTTGGGGCTATGGACCGTTAGAGTCCATCGGCAGATCATTTTTGGAAGCCGTGAAACACATTCCGGAGTATACCGGTTTGGTAGTACTGACGGTGATGCTATTGCTGGTGCCCCTGATCTGGCAGGCGGTGAAGGGGACGGATCATCGGTTTCGTTATCCCGGAATTGTCTTTGTATGGTCCTTCTGTTTGTATACTACAGGCTATACGCCAAGCCTGTATTCCCTGGGACATGCCGGACTGTCCAGAACGTTGAATGCAGTAAAAATCACCTATCTGCTGCTTTTATTTCTGAATGAGATCTACTGGATCGGGTGGCTGCGACAGTTACTGGAGAAAAGAGCGGAGCAGACAACCGGGCAATTGACGATACAGAAGTGGGCCATACGAAACGGCGCAGCAGCCTGGTGGTTTTATGTGCTGATCGGTGTGGCATGTCTTGTGATCTTCCGGGCATCATCCAATCAGGCGGGACATTATTCGTCCTATGGAGCGTATTATTATGTGCACACCGGGGAGGCTTATAATTTTCATCAGGAATATTTGGAACGGGTGAAGAGATTGTCGGGAAATGCGAGAAATGTCTATCTGCCGGCTTACAAGTATCAGCCATGGTTTTTGTGCATGGGGGATATTTCCGAGGATGCGAATAATGAAGCCAATCGTTCCCTGGCAATGTGGTACGGCAAAGACAGCGTAACGCTGATAAGCGAGGATTAGAAATTTATGCAGGACAAACAGGATAAGAGAAAACTGGCAATTGAAGTTGATAATGTCCAGAAAATCTATAAATTATATGATAAACCTTCGGACCGTCTGAAGGAAGCTTTCGGATTCGGTAAAAAGACCAAACATAAGCTCCATTATGCCCTGAAAGGCGTGAGTATGAAGATCTATCAGGGGGAAACCGTGGGAATCATCGGTACCAACGGTTCCGGTAAGTCCACTATCCTGAAGATCATCACCGGAGTATTGAATCCGACTTCCGGACGGGTGCTGGTCAACGGGCGTATCTCCGCTCTGCTGGAGCTGGGTGCCGGCTTCAATATGGAATACAACGGCATCGAGAATGTCTATCTGAATGGTACCATGATGGGATTTTCCGAAAAAGAGATCGAGGCAAAGCTGCCGGAGATCTTAAGCTTTGCGGATATCGGAGATTATGTCTATCAGCCGGTGAAGACCTATTCCAGCGGTATGTTCGTCCGTCTGGCGTTTGCAGTGGCAATCAATATCGAGCCGGAGATCCTGATCGTAGATGAGGCTCTGAGCGTCGGTGATGTATTTTTCCAGGCAAAATGTTATCATAAATTCGAAGAATTCAAGAAAATGGGCAAGACGATCGTCTTCGTCAGTCACGATCTGAGCAGTATCAGTAAATATTGCGACCGCGTCTATCTGCTGAACCAGGGAAATATTCTGGGAGAAGGCAGCCCCAAGGCCATGATCGATACTTATAAACGGGTACTGGTGGGACAGTACGATGAATCCGAAAATGCCGGTGAGGAATCGGAGAATCTCTTAGATGATAAAGATCTGCAGAGAGCCGCTGCGAAAAAGGCGGATGGCGCAGCCAAAGATGCTGCTGAGGCTTCCGCGGAGGCGAAGGGACAGAATCCCAATGCCCTGGAATACGGTACAAAGCAGGCACAGATCGAAGAATTTTACATTACGGATGACAGGGGTGTGCCTACCAATGCCATTCTGAAGGGGACAATGTTTACCATCCATATGAAGGTCCGGTTTATGGATCCTATACCGGCACCGATTTTTGCATTTTCCGTGAAAAATGTTATCGGTGTGGAGATCACCGGCACCAATACCATGATTGAGAAGGCGTTCTTAGACAGCGTGGAACCGGGTGATGTGAAAAATGTGACTTTTACACAGAAAATGAACTTACAGGGCGGCGAGTATCTGCTGTCTCTGGGAGTGACGGGGTACAATCAGGACACCTTCGAGGTCTACCACAGACTGTATGATGCCCTGAATATTACGGTAGTATCCGATAAAAATACCGTAGGCTATTATGATATGGATTCCGATACGAAAGTATGGGATGCAGAGGAGAAATAAGGAATGACAGAGACCATCGGCAAAGTAACACTGAATCTGGATAAGTATCCCGGAGAGGATTATTATTGTGACGGCAGTGTGGAAGACGAGATTCTGGAGATCGTAAAAAAATACAGTACCGTGGAATATGACCGGATCATCGCAGAGAGAAAAAGCTGGCCGATCCTGTATCATCTGTCGGCTCTGCGGGAAAATATCGTGGATTTTCTTCCGATCAAAAAGACGGACAAAGTGCTGGAAGTAGGCAGCGGCTGCGGAGCCATTACAGGAGCCCTGTCCCGGAAAGCCGGATCGGTGACCTGCGTGGATCTCTCAAAAAAGCGCAGTCTGATCAATGCGTACCGGCACAGTGAAAGTGAAAATGTGACGATCCACATAGGCAATTTTACGGATGTGGAACCGGATCTGCCCGCGGATTATGACTATATCTGCCTCATTGGTGTCTTCGAGTACGGCCAGGCTTACATAGGCGGCAGCACACCTTATGAAGATTTTCTGAAAATTCTGCAAAAGCATCTGGCACCGGGTGGACGAATCGTTATCGCTATTGAGAACAAATACGGACTGAAATATTTTGCGGGCTGCAAGGAAGATCACCTGGGAGACTGGTTTTCCGGAATTGAAAATTATCCGAACGGCGGCGTCGTGCGTACTTTTTCCCGGAAAAAACTGGAGAAGATCTTCGATGCCTGCGGTGTGGGAGAACGCAGTTTTTATTATCCGTATCCCGATTATAAATTCATGACCACGGTCTATTCGGATGCATATCTGCCGGGCCGGGGAGAACTGTCCAATAATCTGCGGAATTTCGACCGTGACAGAATGTTGTTATTCGATGAAAAAAGTGCTTTTGACGGAATCGTGGAAGAGGGGCTTTTTTCTGTATTTTCCAATTCTTATCTGGCAGTGATCGGTAAGCCTCTGGACCTGAAATATGTCAGATATTCCAACGACCGTGCGGAAAGCTTCCGCATCCGTACGGAGATCCTGCGGGATGACCGGGGGAATCGGATCGTGCGGAAATATCCGCTGACCAAAGAAGCCGAGGCGCATGTGCGCCATATGATGGAAGCGTATGAAAAATTAAAAGTACGTTATGCCGGAAGCCGGCTGGACGTTAATGTCTGTCATCCGGGAGAAGAGGACGGCATCCCTTATGCGGAATTTGAATTCGTATCGGGCAGACCGTTGTCGGAACTGATGGATGAATGTCTGGACAGACAGGATATCGAAGGATTCCACAGCCTGTTTGCGGAGTATCTGGAGAGGGTAGGATTCGGGGAAGAAGTTCCGGTAGCGGATTTTGACCTGATCTTTGCCAATATTCTGGTGGACGGGGATCACTGGACACTGATCGATTACGAGTGGACCTTTGACCGTGTCATAGATACGAAAGCACTGGCGTTCCGGGCAATTTACTGTTATGTTCTGGAGAATGAAAGACGCAATGCGCTGGAACTGGACCGGATCTTAGATCGTCTGGACATCACGGAGAATGAGGCAAGACAGTACAGAGAGCAGGAGCGGGAATTCCAGAAATATGTCACCGGACAGAAATTGTCCATGGGTGAGATCCGGAATCTCTTAGGCGGCGAAATCTATAAACCCACCGAATGGATCGGGCGTTTCCGTCAGTCGGAAGGAGAACTGCGGGTACAGATCTATGAAGACAAGGGACAGGGATTTTCCGAAGAAAATTCTTATTTTCCGGAAAATGTCTATGTTGCGGAAAAAGAGGCAGAGTTTACCGTGAAATTCGACGGTAACGTACATTATCTGCGGCTGGATCCGGCAATGTGTTCCTGCATCTGTAAGATTCGGGAACTGTCCATGAACGGACAGCCGGTTCCTCTGCAGGATAAGAAAGTGTTCACTACCAACGGAAAAATCCTGAAATCCGAAGAGGGAGCGGACCATCCCAGCGTGATATTTGCCACGGAGGATCCCAATATGACGATCCGGGCAGATGTGCTGAACCGGCAGGCGGAGAATACGTTGTCTGTGAAAATGGAGATCGTACAGATCCCTCAGGCAATGGCAAAAGATATGATGGGAGTGGAGAAGAAGGGAGCGGCAGCTTGGGTATTCGGACAGCGGTGAAGCAGGTGCTGATCGCACAGCAGGATAAAAAATACGAAAAAGAACTGGCGCAGCTTAAGGTCACCTATGAACAGTGGGCAGCGGAGCAGGACCGGGAAAGCGCGGAACCCCGGGAAATTGCGGGACTTGTGGAATTCGTCATTTTCCGACAGGCGGCGGGACGACTGGCAGATAATGCGACAGAGCGGATCAACGCTTATTTTACAAAGCATCCGGAAGCAGAAATCGTCTACGGTGATGAAGACCTGATGAATGAGAAGGGAGAGCGTTGCATTCCCTGGTACAAACCCTGTTGGTCACCGGATCTGTACAGAGCCTTTTTCTATGTGGGAAGTGTCGTTGCGGTACGGAGCAGTCTGCTGCAGAGAATGGGAGAAAATCCGGTCGTGACAGAGAACGAGAGCACCGGAAAAGAAATTATTTTTACAGATGCCGGAGAGATCCGTCCGCTAATGGATCGCCTGTTTTTGGGAGCCGGAGGGTTCGAGAGAGATTGTCATTCCATCGGTCATATGGAAACCGTGTTGTTCCATGGAACTTTTTCTGCAGACGGAATAGGAATCCAGGGACCGGATGTACGTGCAGACCGGGACAGCCGGGAGTGCACTCCCTGGGAAAATTACCAGCAGACGAAGGAGTCACCGCAACTGGCGGTGGAACTGGCCTCCAGGGCGGCGGAAGGTGCCAAAGAGTTGTTCGCAGGAGAGCTTAAAGTCTCGGTGATCATTCCCTCCAAAGATAATCCGGAGGTACTGGAGAAGTGCCTGCGCTCCCTGACGAGAAGGTCTGAGGGCAGGATCCCTGTTGAAATTTTGCTGGTGGATAACGGAAGCAGTGCAGAAAATAAGCAAAAAACGGAAGATCTGATCGGACGGATCCGGGAAAGCGGTGTCCCTGTCCGTTATATTTATGAACCGGCGGAATTTAATTTTTCAGCGATGTGCAACCGGGGAGCTGAACTGGCGGAAGGAAAGTTTTTGCTGTTTTTAAATGATGATATAGAAGTGTGCGGCAATGACTGGCTGGACAAAATGGTGATCCGCGCTATGCAGCCTTATGTGGGAAGCGTGGGCCTAAAGCTGTATTATCCGGATTCCGTGAAAATACAACACGACGGTATTGTCAATCTGCCGGTGGGACCGGTGCATAAGCTCCAGTTCATGGAAGACGATAAGTCTTATTATTTTGGCAGAAATCGCTTTGATCTGAATTGCGTGGCAGTGACGGGTGCCTGTCTGCTGATAAGGACAGAGGTATTCCGGGAGACGGGTGGATTCCGGGAGGCACTGCGGGTGGCCTATAATGATGTGGATCTGGGATTTTGTCTGGTGGAAATGGGATATTACAATGTGGTGCTGAATGACTGTTTTGCATATCATCATGAATCCCTGAGCCGCGGAAGCGACGAAAGCCCCGAGAAAATGCGACGCCTGACGGAAGAGAGAGAACTGCTTTACCAGATGCATCCTCAGTTCCGCGGAGTGGATCCTTTTTACCCTATGGGACTGAACCGGGAAGGACTGGACAGCCGTGTGGTTCCGGCATATCTTACGGACCGGAATATTTTACAGGAGCCAGCATGGAGATGTGAGAGCTGGCAGGAACTTCTGGAAAATGCAAGACAGGATGACTGCCTGATGGCACGGGTGGAGACTGCAGGGCCGGAGCGGATCCAGGGATACAGTGTGATCCTGGGAGATGATAACGCATGTTATGATAAACTTTTAGTATTGCTTCCCGAAGATACGCAGGGACAGCGGGAGGCGGACCGGAAGGTATGGTCCATGAAGATTTTACCTGCCTATCGGCAGGAACTGGAGGAGAATCTTCCGGACCAGAAAAATGTGGCGCTGGGAGGTTTCTGTGTGAAACGGAAAACAGGGCAGCTGCCTCCGGGGAATTATGGAATCGCCGTTCTTGCGGTCCATCGGATCAGTAAGCTGAAACTGTGGAATACAACGGGAAAATATTTGACGGAGGAAAAACATGTCTGAGATCAATTATCAAGAAGCCTACGAGAGGGAGCACGAAAAATGTGCGGATCTGGCAGACAAGATCGTAGTGCTGGAATCAGAAAAAGAGGACCTGCAGTTCAAACTGGACCGGATCAAAAAGAATAAATTCTGGAAAGCCACGGGTCCGGCGAGAAGTCTGATCCATTTCGCACAGAGACAGAGGGATCGCTTGTCCCATTGCGGCGGACCGAAGGATATCCTGCGTAAGATCCGCAACAAGAGTCGCCAGAAGAGCCTGATGGAGTCCTACGGAACCGGAAGCTTTCCTGATGCGGAGCAGCGGAAAAAGGAAGAAGAGACGATATTCCCTTATATGCCGAAGATCAGCATTCTGGTTCCGCTGTGGAACAATAAAAGAGAATTCCAGATCCAGATGCTGGACTGCGTCATGAATCAGACGTATCCCAACTGGGAACTGTGTCTGGCGGACGGTTCCGACGCGGAGCACTCCTATATCGAGGAACTCTGCAGGGAGTACGCGGCGAAGGCGAATGGTCGTATCGTCTATAAGCACCTGGATCACAACGGCGGTATCTCCTATAACACCAACGAATGCTACAAGCTGGCTACCGGAGATTATATCGGCCTGTTTGACCAGGATGATATTTTACATCCTTCCGTACTGTATGCGTATGTGAAGGAGATCAATGAGCAGGGTGCGGATTATCTTTATTGTGATGAGACCACTTTCAAGGAAAATGATATTAATAAAATGCTGACCATGCATTTTAAGCCGGACTATGCACCGGACAATCTGCGGGCGAATAATTATATCTGCCATTTCAGCGTTTTTTCCCGAAAACTGTTAGAGGGAGAGGAACTGTTCCGCACCGCATTTGACGGTGCCCAGGATCACGATATGATCCTGCGTCTGACCGACAGAGCGGAAAAGATCGTTCATGTTCCCAGACTGATGTACTACTGGAGAAGCCATGAGGGCAGTACCGCAGCCAGCATTGACGCGAAGCCTTATGCCATTGAGGCGGCAAAGGGAGCTGTGGCAGATCATCTGAAAAAGCATGGTTTTAAGCATTTTCAGATCACCAGTACCAGAGCCTGCGCCACGATCTTCCGGATCCGGTATCAGATCCTGGGAGATCCGAAGATCTCCATCGTGATCGCCAATAAGGATCACGTTGAGGATCTGAAGCGTTGTATTACCTCGATCCAAAAGAACAGCACCTGGAGCAATTACGAGATCATTGTCGTGGAAAATAACAGTACCACACCAAAGATCAAGGACTATTATTCCCAACTGTTGGGATTGTCCGGCGATGATTCTTATGAAGAAAGATGCAAGCTGCATACAGTCTGCGGCCATGACGGCGGTATCCTGCACAGCGGGGACGGACGGATTTCGGTAGTGACTTATCACGGAGAGTTCAATTATTCCGCAGTGAATAACCTGGGCGTATCGTATGCGACCGGTGAATATATTTTGTTATTGAACAACGATACGGAAGTTATCACCGCCAACTGGATGGAAGAGATGCTGATGTATGCGCAGAGAGAGGATGTGGGAGCCGTAGGTGCCAAGCTGTATTATGCGGACAAGACGATCCAGCATGCCGGCGTGGTCATCGGACTGGGAGCACACCGCACGGCGGGACATACCCATTATCGCATCCCGGTACAGAACCTGGGCTACATGGGACGTTTGTGTTATACCCAGAACGTCACAGCGGTGACCGGTGCCTGTCTGTTGGTGAAAAAGAGCCTGTATGAGCAGGTGGGCGGTCTGGATGAGAGCTTTGTGATCTCTTTAAATGATGTGGATTTCTGTCTGAAATTGCGGAAACTGGGACTTCTGAATGTGTGGACTCCTTTTGCGGAGCTGTATCATTACGAATCCATCTCCAGAGGACTGGACGATCAGGGCGAAAAGGCAGAGCGCTACAACAGAGAATCCGAGCATTTCCGTGAAAAATGGAAGGCTGAACTGGAGGCGGGAGATCCCTATTACAATCCGAATTTCTCTCTGGATCGAAGTGATTATGCACTGAAGGATCCGGCAGTTAGCGGACGTTAAATAATTCTTTTCAGTAAAGGCAATCTATGGTAAAATATCACCGGAGAGCGTTTACTGAAGATATTGAAAGATATTTGAAAGATAGCGATAAAACAGGAGGATAGGAAAATGAGTTATATGGACGAACTGAAT
>OIZX01001353.1_pt1 | contig 12901 bp, 10 predicted proteins | sample 1588621 | NCBI WGS metagenome assembly OIZX01 (sample SAMN03283276) | human gut metagenome | biome: human-associated habitat; material: feces | host: Homo sapiens | place: Peru | collected 2012
TCAACAATGTTTCTTGAATTTGACCCATTTGAGCAGGTGTTGTACCTCTTGCACCTTCTAACAATTTATATGCTTTAACTGATTTAATCATTTCATCAGCATCAACATCTGTCAAAGGAGCAATTCTGAATGTAACGTCTTTCATTGTTTCAATGAATACACCGCCCAAACCGAACATCATCATCGGACCGTATTGCGGGTCTGTTGCGATACCGCAAACCATTTCTCTGTTGCCTTTAACCATTTCTTGAATGATTACGCCTTCGAGACCGTCGATAAGACCTTTTTCTGTCAATTTTTCAATAAGGTCTTTGTATTCTGCTCTGAGTTGTTCTTCTGATTGAATGTTAACTCTTACACCGCCAACATCTGTTTTGTGTGAAGTTGTTTTTGAAGTCATCTTCATAACAACAGGGTAGCCGATTGAGTTACCGAGTTCTGCAACTTCTTCTTCGTTCTTAGCCAAGCCGTATTTGCAAGCTCTGATACCGTATGCTGCGAGCAAGTCGATTGATTCCAATGTCGTGAGTTGAGCACGACCGTCCATCAATGCTGATTTCATAATTTGTTCAGCCTTGTTTCTGTCTACATCGTAGCAAGGAACTTTTCCTTCGGGTCTGTTCATCCAAAGTCTTTGTTGGTTCAATCTGTTAAATCCGTCAGCTGCTTCTTCAGCGTACATAAAGAACGGCATATTAACATCCATATCAGACAATGCTGTAAAGAATTCGCTCTTAGTCATAAATACACCGATAACAGGTTTTTCGGGGTGTTCTGCTTTGATTTCCATAACTGCTTTTGCAACGTCGATATCTTTCAAGCCCAAGAACGGCAAGTAGATAACCATAATCATATCAACGTTTTCATCAGCGATAACAGTTTCAAGTGTTTGCTTGTAGTGTTCAATCGGTGCTGAAGCAATCATATCAATCGGGTTTTTAACAGATGCTGCTGAGGGCAAGAAGCTTCTCAATTTGTCTTTAGTTTCATCTGTAATTTTTGCCATTTGCATACCGTATTCGCAAACTGCGTCAGTTGCCATAATGCCGGGTCCGCCTGAGTTTGTAATGATTGCAACTCTGTCTCCTTGAGGAATCGGGCAGTTAGCAAAAACTTTTGCAGTTGAGAACAAATCTTTCAAAGAATATTCTCTGATAACACCTGATTGCATAAGAAGTGCGTTTGCTGCTTTATCTGCACCTGCGAGTGAACCTGTGTGAGATGATGCTGCTGAAGCACCTGCTGCTGAACGACCAGCCTTCAATGCCAAAATCGGTTTCTTCTTAGAAATTCTTGTTGCCAATTTTCTGAAGTTTGCAGGGTTTTGAATTGATTCCATATAAAGAAGAATTTGTTCGACGTCTTTTTCGTTTTCCCAATATTCAAGAGCAGTTTCAGCGTTAACGTCTGCTTGGTTACCGATTGAAATGAATTGAGCAAAACCGAGGTTCAAGTCTTTCAAGATGTTCAAAATACCGCCACCGAGTGCGCCTGATTGTGAAACAAAACCGATGTGTCCTCTTTCGGGAAGAGATTCAGCAAAACATCCGTCCATTCTGACTTCGGGAGCTGTGTTTACAACACCTAAGCAGTTAGGACCAACACATCTCATACCGTATTCGTGTACTTTGTCGAGAAGTTGTTTTTCGAGTTCTGCACCGTCTTTGCCTGTTTCTTTGAAACCTGCAGTAATTACACAAAGACCTTTGATGCCTTTTTCGTGGCATTGGTCAATTGTTGCCAAAACGAATTTTGCGTTTACAACGATGATTGCCAAGTCGATTTCTTCAGGAACTTCGAGAACTGAAGTGTATGCTTGTAAACCTTCGATTATGCCGCCTTTCGGGTTAATCGGGAAGATTTTTCCGTTGAATTTGTATTCTTGCAATCTTTTCATGATGTCCGAACCGATAGTGTGTTCTTTCGTAGAAGCACCAACAACCGCAATTGCTTTCGGTTTCATGATTTTGTCTAAGTTTTGTTCCATGATTTTTACCTTTCTTTAAGTATATGAAATGTATTTATTAATAACCTTTCGGCAACCAAACTCTGTTGCGGAACTTTGCACCCAGAGAATGGCAAATTTTTTCGCACTCCGAAATATTAATCGGCGCTTTGTCAAAGTCTGATACCACAGACGCAGAGGTTTCAATTCCTGCTTCAACACAACCTTTGATAAAATCGAGAACGGCTTGATATGAATTATCTTTATCGGCAGGCTGAGAAACAAAATTGTACTTCTCCTTGTTTTCAGCATTAAGACTAATCGAAACGGCATCTGCATATTTTGCAAGTTCGGGAATGATATTTATTTTGTGAATTAAATTCGCTTGACCGTTTGTGTTCACACGGATTTTAAATTTCGGATAATTTTCTTTGATGAATTTTGAAACTTCACAAAACATATCAAACTTTATGAGCGGCTCACCGAATCCGCAGAAAACAACTTCTTCGGCATTCGGATTTTCAGATGCAATGTTCTTAAATTGTTCAATGACCGACGAACTGTCAAAATCTTCATTGGCTAACCAAAGGTTTTTGCCTTCAACTTCTTGAGAAAGATTTCTTATGCAAAAAAGGCAACGATTTGTACACTTGTTAGTCAAATTTATGTATATTTTTCCCTCAAGTGTATACACTAAATTCAGATTTTTTACTTCGCCGTTCATGCTTTCATTTTCGCACAATCCATAGTTGATTTTCAAGAAGTTTTTAATATTTTTCACAACTAAAAAATATATCGTGATTTTTATCACATTATTCGTTATTGAAATATAAATCGAATAGATATATAATTTTGCTATGAGCGAAATTTGTATTTTATATTGCCTTACAAAGCGAAAAATGACGATTTATTCGGTAAGAAAGAATATTTCCGAATATTTCGGTGCATTTACGAAGCCCAGCCACGGAACTATTCATCCCGCCCTCAAAAAAATGGCGGAATACGGATACGTAACTGCGGAGGATATCTTATCAGACGGCGGGAAAAAATCCTGCTATTATTCAATTACCGAAAAGGGTAAGAAATATTTTTCGGAACTGATGCTTAGCGATTTTAGTGACAATCCGTCAGTTTTTATGAACGAAATTTATACGAGACTCGCTGCGCTGGGGGCTTTATCAAACGATAGCAAAAACGAACTTAAAGCCGCAATCTTACAGACTTTAGATTTATACATAACAGAAACAAAACGCGCTATCGCAAATGAATACTTAGGACTGGACAAATATCAGAAGTCCGTTATGGCACAAAGCGTTTCAAATGCCGAAAATTTAGTTAAGTATGTAAGCGAGATAGAATAATGCCCGCGGAAATTTTAAGCGTAACTAAAAATTCGATAGCAGAAGAAATCGGTCTTGCAGAAGGGGATATTATCCTCAAAATCAACGGTAAAAAGCCGAAAGACTATATTGATTATAATTTTTTGACATCAGGTGAAGAAGTCGATTTGTGGGTCAAACACAAGGACGGAACCCCCGAAATTTATGAAATCGAAAAAGATTTTGACGAAGATTTAGGTATAGTTTTTGCATCGGCAGTTTTCGACAGGATAAAACCCTGCACAAATCATTGCATTTTCTGCTTCCTTGACGGACAGCCCGAAGGTCTCAGAAAAACCTTATACATCAAGGATGACGATTACAGACTTTCTTATTTGCAAGGCTCTTACGTGACATTGACAAACCTCTCGGATAGCGATAAAGAGAGAATTGCAATGATGCACCTCGGACCGCTTTACGTTTCTGTTCACACAATGAATCCCGAATTGCGCGTGAAAATGCTCCGAAATCCAAGAGCAGCAAAGATAAAAGAAGAATTACAATTTTTAAAAGACAAAGACATTCCGTTCCATGCACAAATAGTGTTATGCCCCGGTTTTAATGACGGAGAGGAGTTAAAATACTCGCTGAACGAGTTATACAAGTTCAAATCCGTATTAATGTCAATTGCGATTGTTCCCGTCGGAATCACACAATACAGAAAAGATTGCCTTAAAACCGTAGATAAACAAAAAGCGATAGAATGTATTGAAATCGTTGACAAATTTAACAAAAAAAGAAAAAAATTCCCCGCCTGCTTGTCGGATGAATTTTACTTGCTTGCAGAAAGAGAAGTTCCGCCTGCCAAATATTACGGTAATTTCGAGCAAATTGAAGACGGTGTCGGCTCTTTGCGCCTGATAAAAGATGATTTTGAAAAGAGATTTAAAAAAGCACCAAAAAAACTTAAAAAGCCCTTACGGATAACATTTGGGGCATCAAAATCAGTTTACAACACATTAAAAGATTTTGAAAAAAAACTCGTACAAATTGAAAATCTTACAACCGAAGTCGTCAAAATTGAGCCGCATTTTTACGGCAAAGACATTTCGGTTGCAGGTTTAATCTGTTATCAAGACCTTATAGATGCGCTCTCCGATTTAAAACCTACCGATTTGGTAATCCCATCCGTAATGCTTTCTCCGTATACAAATAAATTTTTGGACGGAAAACATCTCGACGACCTGAAAAAAGTATTAAACTGCAATGTTCATGTAATAAAAGACATTTATTCTTTCAAGGAATTTTTCGATTTATTAAAATAGAATAGTCATGTTGCAACCGAAAATTTATGCAATAATTATTGTATGAGTGAAAAAATTGTAATACGCGGTGCAAAACAACATAACTTAAAAAACGTGAGCCTTGAATTGCCCAAAAACGAACTTATTGTTTTTACGGGTGTCAGCGGCTCAGGTAAAAGTTCTCTCGCATTCGATACTATATTTGCAGAGGGTCAAAGACGTTATATTGAAAGTCTCTCTGTATACGCAAGACAAATTGTCGGACAACTCGACAAGCCCGATGTTGAAAGTATCGACGGACTTTCGCCCGCAATTGCAATCGACCAAAAATCAACAAGCAACAATCCTCGTTCAACAGTCGGCACAACTACCGAAATTTACGACTTTTTAAGAATTTTGTTTGCGACAATAGGCAGACCTCATTGCCCACATTGCGGAAGAGAAGTCGTTCCTCAATCAGTTGACGAAATTGTCGACAAAATTATGAAAATGCCGCAAGGCTCAAAAATTATGGTGTTATCTCCTGTCATTCGAGGCAAAAAAGGAGAATACACCGCGTTTTTAAAAAGCATTCAAGCCGAAGGTTTTGCGCGTGTCAAAATCGACGGACAAATTACGAACTTATCCGAAGACGAAATTTCCATCGACAAAAACAAAAAACACAACATCGAAATCGTCATTGACCGCTTGATTGTCAAAGATACAATAACGTCAAGATTAACCGATAGCGTGCAATTGGCACTTCAAAAAGGTGAAGGACTGGTCTACATTGAATGCGACGGGAACATTACAATTTTTAGCGAAAAAGCGTCTTGTCCCGTTTGTAACTTGAGTTTTGAAGAAATTACACCGAGACTGTTCAGTTTCAACACACCTGAAGGCGCTTGTCCCAACTGCGGCGGACTTGGTGCGCATTTTGAAATCAACCCCGATTTAATCGTTCCCGACGATACAAAATCATTAAATCAGGGGGCTATCTATCCTTGGGCAAAAACGGGAAATCCATACTATCACGAGGTTTTATCATCTGTCGCAAGAGAATTTAAAATAAATATGGACACTCCGTTCAAAGAACTTCCCGAAGAACACAAAAATATAATCCTATTCGGAAGCAACGGTGTCAGGGTTCACATGGAATATATGAGTTTCAATAATCAATATCTCGAAAAGCGCTATATTCCGTTCACAGGGGTAATTCCATACCTTACAAAAAAATATAACGAAACAAACTCCGACGACATAAGAGAAGAAGTTCAAAAATACATGTCGGCTATTCCCTGTAACAGTTGTAACGGCGCGCGATTAAAACCGTTCCCTCTGTCTGTTACTATTTGTGGCAAAAACATATATGATGTCTGCAAAATGCAGATTAAAGACGCATTTTCGTTCTTTTCAACCTTACCGTTGGAACTTTCTGATTATCAACTGAATATTTCAAAACAAGTAATCGCTGAAATCACGGCAAGATTAAAGTTTTTACTGGATGTCGGACTCGGTTATCTCGATTGCGCAAGAACATCAGGTACACTTTCAGGCGGGGAAGCACAAAGAATAAGGCTTGCGACACAAATAGGAAGCGGTTTAACAGGTGTATTGTACGTTTTGGATGAACCGTCAATTGGCTTGCACCAATACAATAACGATATGTTGATAAAAACGTTATTGCACCTGAGAAATCTCGGAAACACATTAATTGTGGTTGAACACGACGAGGAAACAATCAGAAATGCCGATTACATCGTAGATATCGGTGTAAACGCCGGAGAACTCGGCGGAAATATTGTTTGTCAGGGTTCTTTAAAAGACATACAAAAATGCAAAAACTCTCTGACGGGAGATTATCTCAGCGGGCGAAAACAAATCGAAATTCCAAAATCAAGACGAGAAGGAAACGGTAATTTTATAAAAGTTATAAATGCTCATAAAAACAACTTAAAAAATATAGATGTCGAAATTCCGCTCGGCAAAATCAATGTAATAACAGGACTCAGCGGTTCGGGAAAATCAACGTTGATGAATGACTTAATATACGAGTACGCTCTTCACAAATTGCGAGGAAACAGACCAAAACCGCAAGGAGTTGAGCAAATCGAGGGTTTTGAAAACATTGACAAAGTCATAAATATCGACCAATCGCCGATAGGAAGAACTCCTCGTTCAAATCCCGCAACCTATACGGATGTATTTACACACATAAGAGATATTTTTTCAAAAACTACTGAAGCAAGAGCAAGAGGCTACAAAGCAGGACGTTTCAGTTTTAACGTAAAAGGCGGTCGCTGCGAATCCTGCAAGGGGGACGGCGTTGAAAAAATCGAAATGAGTTTTATGCCAGATGTATACGTTTCTTGCGACGTATGCCACGGCAAAAGATACAACCGTGAAACCTTGGAAGTCAAATACAAAGGCAAAGACATCTCTGACGTATTGAATATGAGTGTCAGCGAAGCACTTGAATTTTTTGAAAATATTCCGAAAATCCAATCCCGATTAAAGACATTGCAAGACGTAGGTTTGGGCTATATAAGGCTAGGTCAGTCATCAGACACTCTTTCTGGCGGCGAAGCACAAAGAATAAAACTTGCGGCAGAATTGAACAAAAAAGCCACGGGAAAAACGTTATACCTTCTTGATGAACCGTCTGTCGGGCTGCATTGGGCAGATATGGACAAACTCATTAAAATCATCCAAAAACTCGCTGATGCAGGGAACACGATACTTATCATCGAACACAATCTTGACATCATCAAAATCGCGGACAACATAATCGACCTCGGTCCCGAAGGCGGCGAAAACGGCGGATTTATCGTAACGCAAGGCACTCCCGAACAAGTTGCTCTCTGCGAAAACTCATTTACAGGACAATATCTTGCCCGTATCCCAAATTTGCTCTGACTTCATCGCTGGGCAAATACTTGATATTCGTTATGGCGCAATATTTTTTGCCTGTTTCAACAACCTCGTATACAAAATATCTGTCTAAATATATCAAGTCATTGATTTTTACGACCATATAATATTTTCTCGTATCTCCGTAGAGTTTGAACAAATCTTCTGCCGAATATCTTCCGTTAAAACAGACAGATTTTTGATAATAAAAAGTCAAAACATATTTGTTTTTAATATCGAAAGTCACAAGCGTTGCGCCATCGGCCTTGGCTTTTTGCGCACATTTAACCAAATCAGTTGCACCGAGCGAATTAACGTAATTGTATACAAATCCTGTCAAACCGAAAAATATCAATAACGAAAACAAAATATGGACAGAAAAATTCAAAACCTTGCGCTTCAGCAATAATGCGATAGTACCAACAATTGCAACAAATAGTGTTATTGCAATAACAGGCATAAGGAACGGATAAATCATTGATTTATACATAGGTGAAACGCAAAAATAAGCAATGACAATTGCAAAAGAAGCGGCAATGCAAAGGAAATAAAAGACCGTTGATGCTGCCAGCATCATTTTATTATGCTCATTATCAACGAGGTTTCTGTACCAAAAATATGCAGTAATAATTGCAGCAAAAGCAATCATCGGAAGCATTCTTGAAACATCAGAGACCCCTGCAACGAAATATTGCAACAAAGATACGGCAAATCCGATAACTGACACTATTAATATTTTTCTCTCGTTATTAATAATATATTCAGTACCGTCTTTTTTGCATTTTATATAATCTTTGATAAACTTGTAAACCGAAGTTATTGCAACCAAAACGAACACAAAAAGCCATGGGATAATTGCATAAGCAAAATTACCCAAATTCAACAGGCAAAAATCTTTGAAGTTTGCAATCGGCAAATTGATTTTTGCAAGAGAAAATATCGATGCAAAGTTCATATAGCCCGTAACTTGGGTTGAAAACAATACCCAAAATATCAATAACACAAATAGTAGTATCGCGGAAACAATCACGTTGTTTTTGCAAAACAAAGTTTTTCCTTTACCGAAAGCAACATTTGCAAGCAATACCACTAATAGTGGCAAAACAATAGCATATATTCCCGCCGTCAAAAATGAGAGAACCAAAGATATCCAAAAGATTGTAAAAAACTTTTGAACGGGTTGATTTTCATCAGAAAAAATCGGCATTATTCCGCAGAGAATTGCAATCAATTGAAAACAAAAGCAAATCATAAACGGAGATGCCAAGGTTGAAAACATAATAAATCCGACTGAAGTTAAAATAACCAAAGCGGAAATAGTTGCAAAATTTCTGTTTGTTACGTTTTTAAACGCAACATAAACTGCAAAAACCGTTCCGATTGCAGCCAGCGCGGACGGCAATCTCAAAGAAAATTCCGAAAAAGAAAATAATCCGCCAAACAAAGAAGTAATAACATAGTACAAAGGCGCAATATCAACAAAGTTTTGACCGTTCAACTTCGGAATAAAAATATCCGAAATGCCCGAAACCGAAAGTGCCGCTGCCGCATATTTTGCTTCGGAAAAAATTTCCGTAATATAGTAATTTTTAGCGCGCAAAAAGTACGTAACTACGCACAAAACGACTATTGCTATGATAGAATATATTTCTTTTCTCTTCTGTTCCATAAACTAATTTTCTTCAATATAATCCGAATACTCTGTCAAATCATATATATCGGACTGAAAATCAAGAGGTTCTATTTTGATAAGCCAACCGTCAGAGAGCGGCTCATTGTTCAACGCATCTAAATTATCAGCCAACAAAGGATTTATTTCCAAGATTTTTCCCGCAACAGGCATATATAACTCAATCGCCGCACCGTCTGCTTCAACAGTTGCAAAGACTTCCTTCTTTGCATAAACAGAATCGGTCTCGGGAAATTCTACAAATATAATATCTCCAAGTTGCTTCAAAACGACGTCGGTTATTCCGACCAAAGCATTTTCACCGCATTCAAGAACGTATTCATTTGTTTTTGCGCATAAGATGCCCTCAGGGATATTCATACTGACTCCTTTCACTAATATGATTAATAATTATATGATTTTTAATATTATTAAAACTCGTATAAGAAGATGAAAAGTTGAAACCTAGATGGAATTTACCGTTTTAAAGTGCAATTTTGAAACCAAATTCAGACTTTCTTTTCCATATTTTGAAGCAAAAAGTTTTGCATCTTGAACAACCGCATCAGAAGCACCTTTGTGAAACGTCATTTCAAATTTGTTTTCCATTTCGCGGCATCTTTTCACAAACTCTGCCCTTGCTATTACCGAGGCAGCCGCAACGGCAATAAAACTTTCACCGCGAACTCTTTGCTCAAGATTTATTTTCTGTCCGTTTTTCAGCAAAGCATTCTTAATCAACGACTCGTCACCGAACTTATCCGACAATGCATATTCGCACTTTTGCTTTGAAAGCACGTTTTCAATGGCTCTTGCGTGCCCCCAAGCCAACAATTTATTCAAATTTTTAAACGAAGAATAAAGTTGGTTATACTTTTCGGGCATAATCGTTACAACCGAATGCGGCGCGGAATTACGTATCGCGGCAGCATATTTCATAATTGTTGTATCATCAAGTTTTTTACTGTCTTTAATCCCTAATGCCTTAAACTTTTTCGCAAGTTCAATATCCACATAAACACCAGCAATAACCAAAGGTCCGAAAAAATCACCCTTTCCGGACTCGTCGGTTCCAATATATTCTGAAATAACAAAAGTCTCTTCCTTAGGTACCGAAAGCAAAGTTTGTTGTTTAACACTATTTGTGTCAGTAGTAGTAATGCCGAGTTTAGACTCCAATTCTTCGGCAAGCGCAGAAACCTCTTTGCCTTGCAAAACAAATTTTCCGCTGGTATACAACGCAGCAGAAATCCCCGAAACGGTTGCCTTCCAATCTGCGTATTGCAACTCTGAAAAAACAGCATTTTTGTCCTCAAAAAACTGCCTTACCAATACCTTCTGTTGAGCATTAAATTTGTTTGTGTAAATATTCATGCTAAAAGCATACCACAAAAGGAATATCAAAATGAAAGTTCAATTATTCGTAGAAAATGCAATTCAAACAAACTGCTGGGTTGTGATTGATGAAGAAACAAATGATGCTATCATAATCGACCTAGGCGGCGGATACAAAAAGATTTTTGAATACATAAAAAATCAAGGTGCAAATCTCAAATACATTCTCTGCACGCACGGTCATTTTGACCACATAATGGGTATTTCCGAAATGCAAAGAGACGGAATTGACATTCCCGTCTACGTCAGCAAAGACGACAAATACCTAATCCCTCAAATGAACAAAATGCTCGAAATGTTCGAAATGACAAACGGTTATCCAGAAGTTAAAGTTACAGAGTTTATTGACGAAAATTCAAAACTCAAACTCGGAAACAAGGACATAACAATTATTTCGACCCCGGGACATACCCCCGGCGGATTGTGTTTCAAAATAGAAAACCTGTTATTCAGCGGAGACAGTCTTTTCTGTCGAGAAATCGGAAGATGCGACCTCCCAGGCGGCGATTATTACTCATTAGTGCATTCTCTCAAAGATAAAATCGCAACCCTGCCCGATGAAACCCTCGTCTACCCGGGACACGGACCTGCCACCAACATTAAAGACGAAAAAGGATACAATCCATATCTAAAATAAACATAAAAAAAGAAACCGCCCTCAACGGTTTCTTTTTTTCTTAAATACTAATACCTTTTTATTACTATGCTTTGAGATTTTCAACAACTGCTTTTTCTAACGTGTCAAAAAAGTTTCCTAATTCCAATTCAAAAGCAACTGCGTTTACGATTTCGTTCAAAGCCATAAATAAACCTCTTTTTTTCACTTACCTTACTCTATATTAGTCGGTCGCATGAACCTAATTCTTTAACAACAAGAATGCAATATTAAGAATTGTAAACACAAAATTAACAAAAAAAATAAAGCACTCCTTAGAAAAGAAGTGCTTTACAGACTTTATAGAAATTCGCTCTAGTGAGGAATTAATGAAAGCAATACGCCTGCTGCAACTGCCGAACCGATAACACCTGCAACGTTCGGGCCCATGGCGTGCATGAGCAGGAAGTTGGCGGGGTTGGCCTTCTGGCCGACCATCTGGGAAACACGCGCGGCCATCGGGACGGCGGAGACGCCGGCCGAGCCAATCAGCGGGTTGACCTTCTTGCCGGACAGCTTGCACATGATGTTGCCGCCGATGAGGCCGCCGGCCGTGGAGATGGCGAAAGCGACGAGGCCGAGGAAGATGATCTTCAGAGTTTCTGCCTTCAGGAAGTTGGAGGCGACCATGGTCGCGCCAACAGAGGTGGACAGGAAGATCGTGACGATGTTCATGAGCGCGTTCTGCACGGTGTCGGACAGACGGTCGGTGCAGCCGCATTCACGGAACAGGTTGCCGAGCATCAGGCAGCCGACCAGCGGAGCCGTGGACGGCAGGAGCAGGACGACGAAGATGGTGACGATGATGGGGAAGAGAATCTTCTCGGTCTTGGAAACCGGGCGGGACTGCACCATCTTGATCTTGCGGTCAGCTTCCGAGGTCATGAGCTTCATGATCGGGGGCTGGATCAGCGGGATGAGCGCCATATAGGAATATGCCGCGATGGCGATCGCACCCAGCAGCTGCGGGGCAAGCTTGTTGGTCAGGAAGATGGCCGTCGGGCCGTCTGCGCCGCCGATGATGCCGATGGAAGCAGCTTCCTGGCCGGTGAAGCCGAGGCAGATGGCGCCGAAGAAGGCGACGAACACGCCCAACTGCGCTGCAGCGCCGAGCAGCAGGCTCTTCGGGTCCGCGATCAGGGGGCCGAAGTCAGTCATGGCGCCGACGCCCATGAAGATCAGGGACGGGTACAGACCAGCCTTGACGCCGATGTAGAAGATATCCAGCAGACCGGCATTCTTCATGATATGGCCGTAGCTGTGGAAGAATTCGCCGTTCTCATCAAGGAAATCAGCCCAGAGTTCCGGGTGGTACAGGGCGTTGGTCGTATTCAGCGCGGGGTCAATCGCGTCCAGACCGGGGAAGTAGCTGACGTTCGCGAGCAGGCAGCCGAACGCGATGCCGACGAGCAGCAGCGGCTCGAAGCCCTTGACGATGCCGAGGTACAGCAGCACGCAGGCAATGACGATCATGACAAGGTTCTGCCAGCCGCCGTTTGCGAAGAAGCCCGCAAAGCCGGATTCCGTCGCCAGCTTTAACAGGGTATCACCAACATTAAACATCTTTGATCCTCCTTATGCCAGAACGACCAGCGGAGCACCCGTATCCACAACAGCGCCCTTGGTGGTCACGACCTGTGCGACCGTGCCGTCACGCGGGGCAAGGATCTCATTTTCCATCTTCATGGCCTCGAGCACGACCAGAATGTCGCCGGCCTTGACAGC
>OIZX01001355.1_pt1 | contig 12883 bp, 10 predicted proteins | sample 1588621 | NCBI WGS metagenome assembly OIZX01 (sample SAMN03283276) | human gut metagenome | biome: human-associated habitat; material: feces | host: Homo sapiens | place: Peru | collected 2012
TCGGCTGCTCGCGCCTGCCTGTGCGCCATCTGCACACGCTCGGCCATCGGCGCATCGCGTTCATCGGCGGTTCCATGCAGTTCCACGATTACAGCAAACGCGGCGAAAACTTTCTGGAGGAGCTGCGCGTCCTCGGTCTGCCGGACGACCCTGCCTACCACGTGGACTGCGGCTACGACGCGGAGAGCGGCGAGCGCGCCGTGCTGCGCATGCTCTCCGGCCTAAGCAGAAGCCACTGGCCGACGGGCATCATTGCCTTCAATGATCTCGTGGCGCTCGGCGCGCTCAGGCAGCTCAAAAAAATGGGGCTTCGCGTGCCGGAGGACATGGCCGTCATCGGCTGCGATAACCAGTTTTTCTGCCCCTATGCCGATCCGCCGCTCACCACTGTGGAGCTCTATCCCGAGGACATGGCGCAGAGCGCCATCCGAGAGCTGCTCTTCGCCTCGAAGGACAACGGCAACCCGTCGTTCGCCATGATGCGCGAAGCCTCGCTGATCGTCCGCGAAAGCTGCGGCGCGATGCTGGGGAGGGAAAGGTTCAGGTAAAGCCGAAGGGGGCAAGGGGGCGATCGGAAAGCCCCCTTGTCGCGCCCGCAGGCGCGATTCCCTCTGCAGCAACACAAATCAAGAAACATGTTTTCCTACTACTATAAATATACCACAAAAAAGGAGGCTTCCCCATGCTCGCACCGCAATCCAACGCATCCCGCACCATCCTCGACTTCTCCGGCGTATGGGACTTCCGTCTCAAGCCCGACGCGCCGTGGCAGTCCATTGCTGTTCCCGCGTCCTACAACGACCAGTCCGCTGACCCCGAATTCCGCCGTCATGTCGGTCTGGCGTGGTATCGCCGCAGCATCACCGTGCCGTCCATGCTCAAAGGTCAGCGCCTGATGCTCCGCTTCGATGCCGTCACCCATAACGCCCGCGTTTTCCTTGACGGTCAGCTGCTCTGCACTCATCGCGGCGGCTTTCTGCCCTTCGAGGCGGACGTGACCGACATCCTCCACCCCGGTCAAACTGCCCTGCTGGAAGTCGAGGTGGACAACACCATCAGCCACCACACCCTCCCTGTCGGCAACGAGGGCGGCACGGCGTTCTTCGGCTCGGATAACCCCGGCATCCCCTCTGTTGAGGCGGGAAAGCAGCGTCAGCATGAGCAGGGCATCAATCTGCCGAATTTCGACTTCTTCAACTATGCTGGGCTGAACCGCCCCGTCCGCCTGTACACCACCCCGGCGGATTATATTGCCGATGTGACGCTTGTTCCGTCGATGGATGGCACGCTGCGCTACACCGTCGTGACCCACGGCGAGGGTGACGTGACGTTGGATGTGCTGGATGCAGACGGTCAGGTCGTCGCCAGCGGCACGGGCGCATCCGGCGAAGTGCATGTGGCAAATCCGCATCTCTGGGAACCTGCTCCCGGCGTGCCGTACCTCTACACCGCGCGTGTCCGCTTCGGTCAGGATGAGTACCTCCAGCCGTTCGGCATCCGCGAAATCAAGGTAGACGGCTGCCGCTTCCTCATCAACGGCAAGCCCTTCCATTTTCATGGGCCCTGCAAGCACGAGGATTCCTTCTTCCACGGGCGCGGGCTTGACCAGTGCCTGAACGTGACGGACATCAACCTCTTCCACTGGCTGCACGCCAACGCCTTCCGCACCAGCCATTATCCCTATTCGGAGGAAATGTTGTCCCTGTGCGACCGCGAGGGCATCGTCGTGATCGCCGAAACGCCCGCCGTCGGCATCGGCGAAGGCGGCAAAGACCCCTATCGCTGGGCGCCCGCCGATTATCACGCGCAGGTGCTGACGGACATGATCGCCCGCGACAAGAATCACCCCTGCATCGTCCTGTGGAGCTTGGGCAACGAGCCGAACACGGATGCGCATCCGCAGTCCGCCTACGACTATTGGCATCCGCTGTACCTCTTGGCGCATCAGCTTGACCCGCAGAACCGCCCGGTGACGCTCGTCGGCTGCCAGAACGACTACACGCGCGACATCACCATTCCGTCGATGGATGTTGTGTGCATCAACCGCTATTACGGCTGGTACAACCTTTCCGGCGATTTGGAAGCCGCCGCTTTCGCCATGCGCATGGAGATGGATTACTGGGCGACGGTCAACAAGCCCACCATCCTCTCGGAGTACGGCGCGGACACCATCGCGGGGATGCACGGCACGGAGATGTTCACCGAGGAATTCCAGGTGGATTACTACAAGACTATCAACGCCTGCCTGGACGAGCGTCCCTTCGTCGTCGGCGAAACGCCGTGGAACTTCGCGGATTTTGGCACGCAGCAAGGCCCGATGCGCGCCGGCGGCAACCGCAAGGGGCTTTTCACCCGCGACCGCAAGCCGAAGATGGCAGCGCACTATTTCCGTGAGCGGTGGGAGAACTTTAAGAAGTAAGGGGATATAAAAATGAGGTCACTGTCGGTTTGTGCGGCAGTGACCTCGGTTTATTTATGTGATTCTTTCAATGGCATTTTTTACTTTTATTTTCATTCAATCGTTTCTTTTGTTCGCTTTCAATCTGCCTGATACTCTTTTCCGGGATCGGCAAATCTTCCGGCATTGTGCCGCCAAGTTCCGCAATCGTCTGTCTTACTTTCTTTCCAACCTCAAAGTGCGTCCTGTTGGCATTGTCTTTCCCTTGAATATTGTCCCGGCGCAGCTTTTCGTCGGTCTGCGTAGCACGGAATAAATTCGCCGCCAATTCCGTGCTGCCCATGTGGTCGAGAATCTGCTCGTTTTTCTTGAGTCCTTTTCGTGCATGAATTTCTTTTGCACCCAATCCACCGTATAAGCCTTGATACCCATAGTTCTGGAAAATCGCAAAATCACGCTGTTCAATGACACCCGCCATCTGCGCCGCTTCCGCCAAGGACTTGTTGTGGGCTTTCATTTCGTTGCGAATCGCCAGCCGCTTTTGATCCTCGGTCAGTTCATCATAATGGTCAATCATTTCCTGTTGGCGCGTTTTCACTGCAAAGTAGGTTTGCCCAACCGCAATAACCTCCTTGCGCGGGTCGCCATTCATGACAATCAAGTAGCAAGCATAGCGGGAAAGCATCATATCTTCAACCTGACGCTGCACTCCCGAACCAATAGCCACCATTTTGTTGACCTCAACAAAATGGTCACCTATATCGTTTCCGCTATTCTCGCACGCTTCGATTGCTTTTGAAATAGTTTTTGAGAAATTTCTCCATTCTGTATATTCAAGAACTTTTTGCAACTCACGAGCGTACCAAAATTCCTTGCCATATTCATTGATATGCCTGATGCTCTCGAAGGTTTCGTCGCTGTAATGTATCATCTCGTTGCTCATCGTTCTGCTTCCTCCTGTTTCTATTTTTGTGTCCATTTACATTTTCTCCAACCCCATCACATTCTCAAGCCAATCATTTTTGTCTAAACTGAATTGCAGTTCTTCCTCCGCAATCAGCGGCAGCTTGAAGTGGATGGATTTCAGCCATTGACCGTTCGGCTGGCGCTGAGGATATACCTGAATGTCTTCAATCATCGTCGCCATCAGATCACGCTTTTCGATGTCGCTCATAACGCTGTAAAGTTTCTCGAAGTTCATGAGGATAACGAGGATGTTGTCCCGTGTGATTCGGTCAGCATCAATGGCCTGCTTCTTGCCCCGTGCCTCGATTAAATGTTCCTCTGTCTCCTCAATTTTATCATACATCTTATAGATCCGTTCTTCAAGGTCGGATTTCCTTCGCTGATAGTGGCGGTCATCCGGGTCGAGCTGGTCAATGTCCTCTGCCAGTCTATCCTTCACCGCATACTGCTGGCGCAGCTGCTTTTCATAATGTGCAATTTCTTCCAGCAGCGCAGATATGTCGATTTCCGCGTTGATTTTCTCTGCCATCATTGCCGCAAAGTCGGGACGGCTGACAAGCGAAACGATTACCTCTGCAACGGTTTGATCCATCAGCTCCATCGGCAGCTGATTTTTGAAGGTACACTTCTGTCCTTTATCCATCCGCCGATGCTGCAGCCATAATAGCGGAACTCCTTATAGTAGGAACCGTCCGGCTTCTTCTTTACACTCTTGCTGACATACATGCCCGCACCGCATTCTGGGCATTTGATGATGCCCGTCAACAGGTAGGCGTGTTCGTTTTCCTGCCGATCATACCGTTTGTATTTTGCTGCCTGCGAACGAAGTCTGGCCTGTGCTTCCTCCCAGTCTTCTACGGAAACGATAGGCTGATGGATGCCGTCGGTCAGAAGGTAATCATCATTCCACACAATACGGTAATCGTTGCGGGTGCCGTGAACCTTTTCCTGCTTTCTGCGTCCATAGGCGATTTTGCCGCAGTAGGTGGGGTTTCGCAGAATATCCTGTATGTAGGCTGCTGCGAACATATCGCCCCGCGTGTTCTTATGGGATAGCTTTTTAATGTCATGGCTTTCCAAGTATTGCGCAATCAACCGTCCGCCCATCTTCTTATGGACATACAGCTCATAAATCAGCCGGACGGTTTTGGCTTCTTCTTCGTTAATGTGAAGTTCGCCGTTGACAAGATCGTAGCCATACGGGGCAAAGCCGCCGTTCCATTTGCCTTCACGGGCTTTTTGAATGCGTCCTTCCATAGTCTGAATGCGGATGTTTTCACGTTCGATTTCAGCCACAGCGGACAGGACGGAAATCATCAGTTTGCCAGCATCCTTGGAGCTGTCGATGCCATCTTCTACGCAGATCAGATTCACACCGAAGTCCTGCATAACTTGAAGTGTAGAAAGCACGTCAGCCGCATTGCGCCCGAACCGGGACAGTTTAAACACCAGCACATAGGATACATGATCCTTGCTACATTTGATGTCATCCATCATGCGGCTGAACTCAGTACGTCCTTCAATGGACTTGCCAGATTTTCCGGCATCCTCATATTCGCCGGCAATTTCATAGTCGTTGAACTCAGCATAGGCTTTCATCCGGTTTTTCTGAGCTTCAAGCGAATAGCCATCAATCTGCATGGCGGTAGACACGCGGGTATATAGGTATACCTTCGTTCTTTCCTTCATCGTCTTCTCCAATCACCTTCTGCGGAGTTTTTTGATTTCCTCCGCAGAAGGTTTAGACAGGTTATGCAATGAAATTATATCACGCTGTTTTAGGTTAGGCAATGGCGACTTTGGGCATTGTTGCTTCATCCGGAGGAAGTTCTGGCTTGTCAGCCTGCTGATGAACAGACATTCCGCTCAACACACAGGCGTATTTAGCAATGAGATTGCTCAGAATATTCGTAAGTTCCTGCCATTCATCGGCTGGCTTCATTTCGCTGCTTCACCTTCTTATAACATCGACCATATTGATGCGATTGAAAAAACTTTGGTTTCCCGCCATATAAAGCTGCCATGGGCTGCTGTTCATTTTCTTGCCCCTCTCTATCAGCAATTTCTTTCGCTGACTTCTTTCTGCGCCTTGCGCTGCTGCTGGGAATACCTTGCCACAACTTCCGCCGGAATAGCAGACAGCTGCCTTTCATAGCGCAAGCAACGCTGTTCCAGCTGCTGAATTGCTGACATATTGCTGAAATCGCGGCTGTGGTATGCTCTGCACGTCGAATCCAGTTTTTCGTTTTCCTTTTTCAGCCGCTCGTTTTCAGCCATAACGGACGTGAATGCTTCCTGATACTGCCCAAGCTGGGTTTTCATTCTGCCGAACCGCAGCAGCAAGTCCTTTACCATCGGCACGAGCTGTTCTAACCGGCTTTTGCTGTTCAGAAGGTTTGCACCACTCAGCAGCACCTCCACCTTGTCAGCCAGCCTCGTCATTTTGCGAATATCTTTGGTAAAGTTCTTAAATTCCTGTACGGTCATGTGGGTACGTCCTGTCTGCGCAGCGGATTCGCCGCGGCAAAGCTCCGGATAGCGCGCTGACATGTACTCGTAATATTCATCCTGCCACTGAATCAGTTTCTTTCGATTTCCGATAATGTCTTTCGCACTGAGACGCTTGTCCGCCGTCAGCGGTACAAAGACCACATGCATATGCGGCGTCCCCTCGTCCATATGAATCACAGCAGAGACAATTGTTTCCGAACGTTGATGTTCCTGCAAGAACGCAAGCGAACGTTCATAATATGTACGGATTTCATCAGGCGATTTATCATCGAAGTACCCGGTGCTAACCGTGAAAAGCACTTCCACCAGCCGGATGCTGTCTGACCTCACGCGGCATCCGGCATCTGCAATTTGCCGTTCCGCCTCAGCGCGGTAATGCTGCGGTGGATGAACAAGATGGCAGTTCAAGCCGCTGCGGCTGCAGTCAATATCCGGGTTGCTGCCGTATTTTTCTTTCGTGCGCTCATTATGCGCTTCAATTCGGCCGATTTCCGGGCCTTTGTATTTGGCGAAACGCATAATAGCATAGCTGGATGAACTCATAGTTTTTCTCCTTTGCGGACTTACGTTCTGAAAATCCTATTTACGCAGAAAAGTCATCCTTTAGAGCGGCTGGATTGACATAGATGGTTCCGACTGACGGGCGTCCTACGCCGGAATAAGCCGGAATGTCCAGCCAAATATATCCGTGCTGTTCCAATAAGTTCAGTACCGGCTCCATATCTTTGGCATCCCGAAAGAATCTTCCGCGGCATTTCTGGTATAGGTCTGAACGGCTGATGCTCGTCACGCTGAGTTTTCGCAGTTTCGTAACGACATGCAGGGCTCTTTCAATGGTTTCGTCTGCTCCCAATATGGAATAAGCATACAGCGCGTGGTAAAAGGCATAGCTGCCAATCTGGATGGCATTTTCAACCGTTTCCATTTGAATGTCTCCATCCCCGTCAGCAGCAATATGCAGCAGCCCGGCAATCCGAAGCACCAGCCCGATATACTTGCTTCCCCATTCCCGCATGTCGCGGTGCTCATTGCGGAGATAGGCCTCGATGCTGCGGCAAAGTTTGTCCATCCGGTTTACTGCTTCCAGCGCGAGGTGCAATGTTATGGGTTCATTTTCAGAAAGATTCAGCAGATGAAAAATCAAATTATCATAATCTTCCTGTATAGCTACCGGAATCGGTGCGGATTGGAAGGACTTTGGCATGGCAGCATTGGGAATATTGATGTAGAGCAGCCGTGCCAGAAAGCCGCGTCCATCCAGCAGACTGTTCTGCATAATTTCGCTCAAAACGCCGGGCTGTGCGCTGATAATCATGGACAATGCCGGATTTCGGATGTAATCAGGCTCTCGATTGATGCGATCCACACGGATGGTATCACCGCAGATACCTTTCAGCCATACATCGAGGTTCGGCTTCTTCGTATATCGCCCGATGATGTTGTCAAACGCTCCTCCCTCAGCAGAGATGAGCGCCATGCGTCCATGATTATCTTTCAGCAGTCTAATCATGGATTCACTGGTGCAGTCATCGGTGAAAATTTGCAGCGGCTTGATTGCCGGAAGTTCTGCCAATTTGTCCTGCGTATGCTGCAACTCTAATTCTGTCAGCTTGTCATACTTGGCTTCCAGCTGCCGGGTCAAACGGTTGATGTCTCGCTGCAAGGATTCGCGCTCCTGCCTGTTCCGGCGCATAGCCGCCTTGTTTTCTTCATTATATTTCTGCTCGTAATCCTCAATCGCGGCGGTCATAGCATGGATGACTGCCGATTTCCTCGACCCCGGCGGTGCAATCAGAAATATGTATAGACTGGTCTGCTCGTAGTGCCCGATGTTCCCTTCGACCTTGACTTTTCCTTGCAGGCAAGTGGCAAGTACGCCCAAGGCGGTACCTGCCGCCATATCTACCGGTGTCTGCGTATGGATGGCGACGGCTTCTACATAGCTGCGCAGTCTGGACGGCAGGCAGTCAATCGGAAAAGGCGGCAGCGAATCTGCGCTGGGCTTCAATGTCTTGAACGGCAGGAAGGGGCTTGCTGCGGTTTGCAGTTTCACAACATTGTTTTCAGCGTTATTAGCGTTTTCAGTAAGAAACACGAATTACCTCCCTATATCAATTATGAGAACACAAAAAGACAGCCGTGTTGGTGCGGCTGCCTTACGCAAATGACGTATTGGTGTCCTCTATCTAACAGGGCATGAGAGAGGCTGAATGTTTCCATCAGCTTTTATTTTTTCTGTAAGTCTCCAGTTGCTTTCTGATTTTTGCAAGACGCTTGCTGACCGTTCCGGCATTGGCGAAGTCGAGCTTCCGTGCAATTTCCGCAAGGGTATCGTTCTGCATACGAAGCATGATGATTTGTCTGTCCATATCCGGCAATGTCTGCACAAACTGCTTTATCTGCTCTTCATCAAACAGCTGTTCCTCGAATGATTGCACAGCGGCATGGCACATCGCATTGACAGGCAGTTCAGCATCATCTCCCTTCATCTGTTCCAAAAGCAGCTCTCTTTCGGGACTGCGGGAGTGATACCATGAACGTTCAAAGTCACGCTGTTTTGAGCTGCTGCCGTTGTAATCCTCATGCGCACGATGTTCCCAGAGCATATCGAATGTTTCCTGCCAATGCTGTTCCTCCACGATTTTCATCGTCATCTGTCCGAAAAAATCGTAGAAATTTTCATAGGACATCCACGGCACTTCGTAATCCTTCCCCATAGAGAACAGCCGTTGAAAGCAGAATTCCGGCATTTTGTCGAGTTTTTCCCGAATATGCGCAGCCGTTATATAGGCATACCGCCAAAGCGGAAAGTTGCCGGAATAAAGATAGAAGGAACCGGGAACGGGCATATAGCCGCCGTGCGGTGCAGGCACCTTGAAAAACTGCCAGCTGACCCAAGCATAGCAATCCCAGACCAATTCAAGGAACATATCGAAATTGACCAGCTGCATCCATTTCTCATTATGGATAACTTCGCGAACTTTCCGCGGCATCGAAAGGAATGCCGGACGTTTCTCCACCAGCTCGCGAGGAAGCGCATAGAACATAATCAGCCAGCGCAGATTGCTGGAAGAAGGGATTTTGAAGAGTGACCCGCCCATAGGAATAAAGTCCTGACTTTCTGTCGTCAAGGTCATCACCTGCTTTCATGTGTGGTTATGACCATTATAGCACAGATTTTCGCATGGTGTGAAGCCGATGGAACGCAAACGGCGAGAGAGGGAACGGTATACCTCTGCGGCGGTGATTGTCCGGGCATGTGCCCTTTGCTGCTGAAAAGCAATCTGCATCCATGCTGCAGACAGCATCAGCAGCACGTCCGGCTGGCGGCCGTCGCCTATCCCCTCCGCAGAGGTATAACACACTATACCTTGCAAGCAAGGTCGTGTGCCAAAGGCGGGCTGCGGCCCCCTTTGGAATCCCCCGGAGAGGCGCAGCCGTTGCAATCTGCTGCACCCCCATTTTTCCGCCAAAAATCCCCCATTTTCCCTACGCCGCATTGTGGAAATGATAGATATATGCTATAATGCTGTTAGTCTTCTGGATGGAGAACGGCTTTACCGAAATAGAAACGGCATGGATTGCCTTGAAGGAGCAACAACGATGGCTGACAGAAAGAACGAGCAGGAGCGGGACGAGCTGTTCCGCCGAATCTACAAAATCGCTACCGACCTTGTCCACGCGGGGCATGTAGCGGAGTGGGATTTCAAGTCTTATGTGCTGGGCACGATGTTCTACCGCTACATTTCGGAGAACTTCGCGGCTTACATCAACAAGGGCGAACACGCTGCCGGCAATGCGGATTTTGACTACGCCAAGATGCCCGACGACGAGGCCGAACCTGCCCGTGACGGACTGGTGCAGGAAAAGGGCTTCTTCATCCTGCCCTCGGAACTGTTCTGCAACGTTCTCGCCCGTGCCGATAAGGACGAGAACCTGAACGAAACGCTGGAACGGGTATTCAACCACATCGAAAGCAGCGCTGCCAGCGGCGAGGCGGAAAGCGACTTCGCCGGTCTGTTTGATGATTTCGACGTGAACAGCAAGGCCATCGGCGAAACCGTCGCCAAGCGGAACAAGGTGCTGGTGGAGCTGCTGAACGGCGTGGCACAGATGCCGCTGTTCTCCACCGATGGCATCAATCCGGATTTATTCGGCGATGCCTACGAGTACCTGATGGGCATGTACGCCGCCAATGCGGGCAAAAAGGGCGGGCAGTATTTCACCCCCGCTGATGTTTCGGAGCTGCTGGCGCGCCTTGGCACCATCGGCAAAACAAGCATCAACAAGGTCTATGACCCCGCCTGCGGTTCTGGCTCGCTGCTGCTGAAAGTGGCGAAGGTGCTGGGCAGGGAGAACATCGACCACGGATTCTACGGGCAGGAAATCGACCTGACGACCTACAACCTTTGCCGCATCAATATGTTTTTGCACAACATTACCCCTGACAAGTTCAGCATCGTCCGCGAGGATACGCTGCTCAGTCCGCAGCATTGGGACGACCAGCCGTTTGAGCTGATTGTCTCCAATCCGCCGTTCTCCGTGCCGTGGGAGGGCGACAAGAACCCGCTGCTCATCAATGACCCGCGCTTTGCCCCTGCCGGGGTGCTGGCGCCCGCTTCCAAGGGCGATATGGCGTTTATTATGCACAGCCTTTCGTGGCTGGCGAACAACGGCGCGGCGGCTATCGTCTGTTTTCCCGGCATTATGTACCGCGGCGGCGCAGAGCAGAAAATCCGCAAATATCTGGTGGACAACAACTTCGTGGATGCCATCATTCAGCTGCCCTCGAACCTGTTCCTGAACGTCACCATTTCCGTAGATATTATGCTGCTGAAAAAGAGCAAGGCGGACAGCGCGGTTCTGTTCGTGGATGCGTCGAAGGAGTTTGTGAAGGTCACGAAGAACAACCGGCTTTCGGATGAGAATATTCAGCGCATTGTGTCAGCGGTGGCGGAACGCAAGGACGAACCGCACTTTGCCCGCCTTGTGCCGAACGCGGAAGTCGGCAGCGCGCAGAATAACTACAATCTGTCTGTTTCCACCTATGTGGAGCAGGAGGACACGCGGGAGCAGATTGACATTGCGCAGCTGAACGCGGAGATTGCCGAGATCGTGGCACGGGAGCAGAAGCTGCGGGAGGAAATTGATCGGATTATTGGGGAGATTGAGGAGGACAATGAAAATGACTGAAAAAGCACGGCTCAAGAATTTAATTGATAACGCAAAAAAGCCCAACATAAGTGAATGGGTCTACGAAGTTGAATCCTTTTTTGATGATGCAAAAATCATCAACATAGAGGCTTGGGGGCTAATTGATGGTATAAAAAAGCAAGGGGACGCATTTCATCGGTGTGAGAATCTTGTTGCTTTGTTGAACCAAATTTATAAGAAGAATTACGATAAGGTATCTGTCCCAGCCATCACAAAAAGAAATCAAATTTTTATCGCCATGATGTTTTCCGAAGAAACGAACATATACTATGAAAAAGCATATAAACCTACTATTCAGTCTATGAATTACGCTGTAATGCGTATCGATCAAAAAGAATATACTGGGTCAATAATCGGAGAAATTCAGACGGAAATAACTGATTCTGTTGCGCTAATTGCTGATTTAACAGGCAATCGCGGTGGTGTATATTTTGAAGCAGGCATTGCAAGAGGACTCCAGCTTTGCAATCACCCTATCAAACTTTTCCTCACTTGTGAACGGAAATTCTTTGAAAATGAAAGGGTACATTTTGATGTTAGTGGTGATAACATTCTTCTGTATGATTCGGTTGATGACTTAACAAGGAAGTTGCGGGCTCGATTGAGTGCCGTTTTGAAAGTAGATGATATGCGATGACAAAACTTGAAAAACTAATTCAGGCGCTTTGCCCCGATGGGGTCGAATTTCGCCCATTGGAACAATGTTGTAATATTCTGGATAGAAAAAGGAAGCCCGTAACCAAATCTTCAAGAGAAGCAGGAAAATATCCCTATTATGGAGCAAATGGTATTCAGGATTATGTTTCTGATTACATTTTCGATGGAACGTTTATTTTGGTTGGAGAAGATGGTAGTGTAATAACGGATAGAGGTACGCCAGTTGTTACTTGGGCATCCGGGAAAATATGGGTCAATAATCATGCCCACATTATCGAAGGCAATGGCACTGTCTTGCTTCGTTTCTTGTACCATTATATTCAAACCATAGATGTATCACCACTAATTCACGGCAATATTCCTAAACTTACAGGTGGTGACTTTAGGGCATTAACCATCCCCGTCCCTCCCCTCGAAGTCCAGTGCGAAATTATCCGCATACTGGATAGCTTTGCAGACCTTACAAGCAAATTGACTGAAAGCCTTTCAATGGAGCTTACCGCAAGGAAACAGCAATATATGTACTATAGAGATATTCTTTTGAATTTTGACCCCGGAATTAAACAAGTTAAATTAGGTGATATATGTTCGCTTATTACCAAAGGAACAACTCCCAAGAAATTTGTAAATCAGGGCGTTTCTTTCGTGAAAACAGAAGCCATTGATGGTTCAAAAATCATTTTAGATAAACTATCTTATATAGATGAAGAGACGCATACTTCTATTCTGAAAAGATCCATTCTGAAAGAAAATGATATTTTAATAACAATAGCCGGTGCAACTATTGGAAAGTGCTTAATCGTTCCTCCTGAAATTTTGCCAGCAAACACAAATCAAGCACTTGCAATCGTCAGACTCGCAAAAGGAAATTCTCCTCGATATATTTTACATTTATTACAGTCCGGTCTGATGAAAAAATATATTAAAGAAAATAATATAAAAGATGACTTTGAAATAACTAGTGAAGAGTTAGAAAGTGAAGGATACTTAAAAGAAATAAAACTAGATGATAAAATATGTGCAGCAGATATAAGTGTTAAAAAAGTATTAATCTTTAAAAAATATAATATAGAATTTACTTGCATAAAAAATAAGGAGCAAAGTTAATTTTGCTCCTTTAATAATTGTAATTAATTT
>OIZX01001359.1_pt1 | contig 12821 bp, 11 predicted proteins | sample 1588621 | NCBI WGS metagenome assembly OIZX01 (sample SAMN03283276) | human gut metagenome | biome: human-associated habitat; material: feces | host: Homo sapiens | place: Peru | collected 2012
GAAATAATTATCGGAGGATAAAGATGATAAAGGAATTTATCGGTACCGGTAAAACTATAGAAGAAGCTACCCAGAATGCCAAGCTTCAGCTTAACGCTCCTGAAACAGCAGATGTTCATGTTGAAATCATCACTATGCCGGAGAAGAAGAAGTTTTTTGGCTTAATCGGTGGCTGTGATGCCAAGGTTAAGGTTAGCTATGACGACGGCAGAAAAGAGAAGAAGAATGTTGCTCCAAAGGCAGCCGCTCCTAAAAGGGAGAAGAAAGCTTCAACTCCTGCAAAGTCATATGACGAAAAGCCTGCAACCAAGCCGAAGGAAGCACCTAAGGCAGAAAAACCGGAAGAAAAAATCAGCGAAAAAGACATTGACCTTGATTACGCTTGCGCATATTTGAAGTCGATGATTGAAGGTTTGAAGGTTGAAGATGCAAAAATCAGTGCACAGATTGTTGACGGCACAGTTGAAATGACCGTTGAGTGCGATGATTACGGCATTATTATCGGCAGACGAGGTGAAACACTCGATTCACTTCAATATCTTACAAGCCTCGCTATTAAAAATGTAACTAATAAATATGTCAGAGTTTCTCTTAATGTAGGCGACTACAGAGCAAAGAGAGAAGAAACTCTTAAAGCTCTCGCAACAAAGAATGCAAACTATGTTGCAAGGTCGGGCAGAAGATATACTTTCGAGCCTATGAACCCATACGAGAGAAGAATTATTCATACCGCAGTTCAGGAAGTTGAGGGTGTTACCTCTCGTTCAGTCGGCAACGGTATGGACAGAAGAGTTGTTATTGAGCCGGAAGGCGGAGTAAAAAAACCTTACCGAAATGACAGACGAGGCGGCAGAAGACCTGCACCGAGCACTGCAACCGTTGACCCAAACAGGGAAAAGAAAGTTGACAGAGCCGATATGCCAAAGTTCGGAAAGATTGAACCAAATAAATAATAACTCGGTATATTAATTATTTAATGGCGAACATTTTGTTCGCCATTATTTGCATAGAAATATTTTGGAGGGCGGAAAAATGAGTAAAACTATTGCGGCTGTTGCAACGGGAAACAGTGTTTCGGGTATCGGTGTAATAAGAATCAGCGGCGACAATGCTATTGAGATTGCCGATAAGGTTTTTAAAGCAATGGACTCTACTCCCCTTTCAAACCTTAAAGGATACAGGGCAAAATTCGGCAATGTTTATTCAAACGGTGAAAAGTTTGACAATGCCGTTGCTCTTGTTTTCAGAGCACCGAAAAGTTATACGGGCGAAGATGTTGTTGAGCTTTCGGTTCACGGCGGTATTTTTATTGTTGAAAAAACTTTGGAGGCTGTTTTTAATGCAGGCGCTTCCCCTGCCGAGGCGGGCGAATTTACAAAGCGTGCATTTTTAAACGGAAAAATTGACCTCACTCAGGCGGAAGCAGTTGCGACACTTATTTCTGCAAGCGGTCAGGAATCGGCAAAGGCTTCGTTCAACCTTCTTCAAGGTTCTTTGAGCAATGAAATCGGAAAAGTGCTTGACAAAATCGTTTCACTCAGCGCAACTATGGCGGCGTGGGTTGACTATCCGGACGAGGAAATTCCGGAGCTTGAAAACGATACATTAACCGACACCCTTTTTCAAGCAAAGGCTGAACTTCAAAAACTTCTTGACAATTACGAAAGCGGAATGATAATGACCGAGGGTGTTAATACCGTAATTGCAGGCAGACCGAATGCAGGCAAGTCAACGCTTATGAATATGCTTTCCGGCAGAGAAAAAAGTATTGTTACTCATATTGAGGGCACAACGAGGGATATTGTTGAAAATTCGGTTAAACTCGGCAGCCTTGTTCTTCACCTTTCCGATACGGCGGGTCTTAGGGAAAGTGACGATATTGTTGAATCAATAGGAATTAAAAAAGCACTTGAAAGAATTGATACTTCGTCGCTTGTTCTTGCCGTTTTTGATTCGTCAAAGAAACTTGACGATGACGATATGATGCTTATTAATGCGTGCGAAGGTAAAAAGGCAGTTGCCGTTATTAACAAAACCGACCTTGAAGGCGCTGTTGATACCGATATAATTGAAAACAATTTTGAAAGCACTGTTTATATCTCGGCTAAAAACAATCAAGGTTTGAGTAATCTCGAAAATGCGGTTAAAAATATTTTGGGTGTTGAAGAATTTGATTCATCTCAGCCGCTTATTGCTAACAGACGGCAGAAGCTTTGTATTCAAAATGCGTATAACAATATTGACGAAGCGCTTGCTGCGGCGCAAATGGGTATGACTTTTGACGCAATTAATGTTATGATTGACAGTGTGGTTGACGAACTTTTAACACTTACGGGCAAAAAAGCAACCGAGGAAGTTGTTAACAATATTTTTTCTCGTTTTTGCGTAGGCAAATAAAATTTGAAAGGCTTGACTATGGAATATTTTGCAGGAACATATGATGTAATAGTTATCGGTGCGGGTCACGCAGGTATTGAAGCTTGCCTTGCGTCGGCAAGACTTGGCTGTAAAACTGCTGTTTTTACAATTAATCTTGACTGGGTCGGAAATATGCCGTGCAACCCGTCAATCGGCGGCACTTCTAAGGGTCACCTTGTTAGGGAAATTGATGCGCTCGGCGGTGAAATGGGTAAAGCGGCTGATAAATATACGCTTCAATCTCGTATGCTCAACCTGGGCAAAGGTCCTGCGGTTCACTCGCTTCGTGCTCAAATTGACAGGCGTGAATATTCGCAGGGTATGAAACATACGCTTGAACTTCAGGAAAATCTTGATATCAGGCAAGGCGAAATTGTTGACCTTTACAAAACCGACAACGGAATGTGGCAGGTTAAAACTAAGCTTGAAGCACTATTTAATGCTAAAGCGGTAATTATTGCAACGGGTACTTTTCTTGGCGGTCGAGTTTATATCGGCGATGTTTCATACGAAAGCGGACCCGACGGAATGTTTCCTGCTACAGAGCTTGCAAAAGCACTTAGGAAACTTAATATTCCGCTTAGAAGATTTAAAACAGGTACTCCGTCGAGAGTTAACAGACAGTCGATTGATTTTTCCAATCTTGAGGAGCAGGACGGCGATGAGGAAACTGTACCGTTTAGTTTTGATACACCCGAACCGCCAAAAAATAAAGTTTGCTGTCATATTACATATTCTAATGAAAAAACAAAGCAGATTATTCTTGATAATCTTGACAGAAGCCCGATGTATTCCGGCAAAATTGAGGGCAAAGGTCCAAGATATTGCCCGTCTTTTGAAGATAAAATAGTCAGGTTTAAAGATAAAGAAAGGCATCAGCTTTTTATTGAACCGTGCGGACTTGAAACAGAGGAAATGTATCTTCAAGGTTTGTCTTCTTCCCTTCCTGAGGATGTTCAGCTTGCATTTATTCACACTATTGCGGGTCTTGAGCACGCTCAGGTTATGCGCAGTGCTTATGCGATTGAGTATGACTGCGTTGACCCGACTGCACTGAATGCAACTCTTGAATTTAATTCGATTGACGGTCTTTACGGCGCAGGTCAATTTAACGGTTCAAGCGGATATGAGGAAGCAGCGGCTCAGGGTCTTGTTGCCGGAATTAATGCGGCGCTCAAAATCAAGGGTGAAGAATCGATGATTTTGGACCGTGGGGGCTCATATATCGGAACTCTTATTGACGACCTTGTAACCAAAGGTTGTACCGACCCGTACAGAATGATGACAAGCAGGAGTGAATACCGTCTTGTGCTCAGGCAGGACAATGCAGATGTGCGACTTACTCCTATAGGTTACAAAATCGGATTGATTTCGCAAGAAAGATATGATAGATTTATATTAAAGGAAGAACAGGTTAAGGCTGAGCGTGAAAGAATTGAAAACAAATCAATTCCGCTTACCGATACTTTACAGCAGATTATGCAAAAATGCGGCACTTCTCCGCTTGAGCGTGGCTGTAAAATGATTGAACTTCTCAAAAGACCTCAAATTACATATAAAGATTTGACCGAAGTTGACGACGACAGACCTAATTTGCCTAAAGCTGTGTTTGAACAGGTAGAAATCGCCGTAAAATACGAGGGATATATTAAAAGGCAGGAACAGCAGATTAAAGAAATGCGCAGAATTGAGTGCAAAAAAATTCCTGCAGATATAGATTATTCCTCTCTTAAAGGTTTAAGGCTTGAAGCGATTGAGAAGTTATCAAAGATTCGTCCTGAAAATCTTGGGCAGGCAAGCAGAATAAGCGGTGTAAACCCTGCTGACATTGCCGCACTTAATATAATACTGGAGACATTATGATTAACTATGACCTATTAAAGCGTGAAAGTGAAAAGATTGGCGTAAACCTTGGAGAATACGGCGCAGACAGATTTGATACATATGCCGAAAGGCTTGTTAAGTGGAACGAGCATATTAATCTTACCGCCATTACCGAGCCGGATGAAATTGTAATAAAACATTTTATTGACAGTTTGTATGTTTGCAACTTTGTAGATTTTGAAAAAGGACAAACACTTGCAGATGTAGGAACGGGTGCAGGCTTCCCCGGTTTGCCGATTTTGATTGCTAATCCTAAACTTGAAGTTAACTTCATTGACAGTTCGGGTAAAAGGATTAATTTTATCAATGATGTTCTCAGCAAGATTGGTATTATTGCGCAAACTACCCACGAAAGAGCTGAAGATGTTGGCAAAATGCCCGAATTTAGAGAAAAGTATGATTATGTTACTGCCAGAGCGGTTGCTCCGCTTAATATTCTTTGCGAGTATTGCTTACCGCTCGTTAAGCAAAAAGGATACTTTGTTTCACTGAAAGGTTCTAACGGTTTGGAAGAACTTGAAAGTGCAAAAAATGCAATAAGCGTGCTTGGCGGTGAGCTTATAAAGGCTGAAAGCTACAAATTGCCTAACGGTGATGGCAGAACGATATTTGTTATTAAAAAGATATCGCAAACTCCGACAAAATACCCGAGGAAACCAAAAAAAATAGATACCTGTCCGCTCTAAATTAAAGTTAATATGTCGAATAACAAGGATTTCTCACGATGAGAAATCCTTTATTTTTGTTCTAAACTGTGATATATTTATATCAAGGAGTGAGGGATATGGAACAAATCATCCAGATACCTACAGAAAAATTGCTTCCGAACCCGTACCAACCAAGAAAGCAATTTAAAAGCGAGGAAATGTTATCCCTTGCAGACTCAATTAAAGAAAACGGAATACTTCAACCGCTTCTTTGCAGGCAGATTAATCACAGTGATTATTATGAACTTATTGCAGGCGAGCGAAGGCTTAGAGGTGCAATACTTGCAAATCTTCAAACCGTTCCGTGCATTGTAGTTGAATGTGAGTATGAGGACAGTGCAGTTTTCTCTATTCTTGAAAATATACAGCGTTCAGACCTCAACTTTTTTGAAGAAGCACTTGCTATTTCGCATTTGATGAATACTTTTGGCCTTACGCAACAACAAATTAGCAAAAAGCTCGGCAAAAGCCAGTCTGCCCTCTCTAATAAGCTTCGCTTGCTTAGATTACCTGCAGATGTAAGGTATTTTATTGAAAAAGAAGGCTTAACCGAACGCCACGCAAGGGCACTTCTTGCGCTTGATAATGAAAAAGATTTGTGGACAACTTTAAAAGTTATTACCGACAGACACTTGAATGTTGAGCAAACGGAAGCTTATATTGCCTCCATAACCAATAAAGAAATAAAACATAAGAAAACAGTTATAAAGGTATTTAAAGATATTCGTATTTTTGTTAATACGGTTAACAAAGCGATTGAAACGATGAAGCAAAGCGGCATAAATGCTGAATCGGACAAGACCGAAACTGACGAATATATTGAATTCAGAGTCAGAATTCCTAAGGATGCCAATATGCAGAATAAAACTGCATAATTTACTTCGCTTAAAACGGACTACATCCGTTTTAACATATTCTCCTCTTTTCATCACACGGAAAAAGCGAGCCGAAAGGTTCGCTTTTTCTGTTTTATAAATGTTTCATATGAAACATTTATAATTTTCGTTTAACAATTATATTGTTTCACATGAAACATCTATATATAGTACACTTTCAAATGTCAAGCACTAAAGTCAAAAAATAATTAAAATGTTTCATATGAAACATCTTGCTATAGTTCCCCTATTGTAGTATAATTTCTTTCGGAGGTGAATGTATGAGTAAAACCGTATCTATATTTAACCAAAAAGGCGGCGTGGGTAAAACTACTACTTGCGTTAACTTTGCAGCCGCACTTGGTTTAAAAGGCAAAAAAACCTTACTTGTTGACCTTGACCCGCAAGGAAACACTACGAGCGGCGTAGGAATAGACAAAACAGAGATAGAAAAGTCAACTTATGATATACTTATAAATGAAGAGCCGGCGAAAGACATTGTAATTCAAACTGAATTTAAGAATTTATCGTTATTACCGGCAAATATGAACCTTGCAGGCGCAGAACTTGAACTTGCCGAGGAAGAAAACAGATTTAAAGCGTTGAAAAAAGCTCTCGCACCCATTGTAATGGACTATGATTTTATTATTATCGACTGTCCGCCGAGTTTAGGACTTCTCAGTCTTAATGCATTGACGGCTTCCGATACTTTGATTGTTCCTTTGCAGTGCGAATATTATGCATTAGAGGGTTTGAGCCAACTCTTGGGCACTGTCAGAACTGTAAAACAGCATTATAACGAGCATTTAGAGCTTGAAGGCGTGCTTTACACAATGTATGACACAAGATTAAAGCTTAATTCGCAAGTAATTGACGAAGTAAATCAGTATTTTCCAAATAAAGCGTATAAAACCACAATTCCACGAAGTGTAAAGCTTGCAGAAGCTCCGAGTTTCGGAAAACCTATATTTTATTATGAAAAATACTCAAAACCCGCTTTTGCATATAAGAAATTTGCTGATGAATTCTTAAAAAAACAATAAATTAGTATACTATTATATATAGGAGGAGTAAGATGGCTAAAAAGCAGTCAGGACTTGGCAAAGGTTTGGGCGCTCTTATGCTTGAAAATTCAGTTGATGAAATGGTAGCGACTAATTCGCTCCCTCTCAGCGAAATTGTACCAAATAAAGAGCAGCCGAGAAAAACATTTGACGAGGGCGCACTTGAAGAACTTGCCGACAGTATTAAACAGCATGGCGTTCTTCAACCGCTTCTTGTAAGACCTCTCCCGTCAGGCGGATACCAGCTTGTTGCCGGTGAAAGAAGATGGAGAGCGTCAAGAATTGCCGGACTTAAAGAAGTTCCTGTTGTGGTTAAAGAATTAAGCGATGTCGAAACAATGGAAATCGCTATAATCGAAAACTTACAGCGTGAGGACCTTAACCCTATTGAAGAAGCAGAAGGTTTGCAGGCACTTATCGACCGTTGCGGTTTCACACAAGAAGAAGTTGCCACATCAGTCGGAAAATCACGACCGGCAATAGCAAACGCTTTGCGACTTTTAAAATTACCGAGCGAAGTTCGTGAAATGACTAAGAACGGTGAAATCAGTGCAGGTCACGCAAGAGCGCTTCTTGCATTTGATAATGAAGCTATGATATATGAAGTAGCACAAAATATAGTTAAAAATAACTTGACAGTACGAGATGTAGAGCGTTTAGCTAAAACAAGTGAAGCACAAACAAGTACAACACGCAGAAAAAGTAAGAAAAGAGATTCTTTTTATGACGAAGTTGAACTTTCGCTCACTGAAATTCTCGGCAGACGAGTTAAAGTATATAACGGTAGGGATAAGGGCACACTTGAAATTGAGTTCTATTCAACCGAAGATTTAAAAAACATTGCAAACAAATTAGGAGAATAAAAAATGATTGATATTAAATTTTTAAGAGAAAACCCTGATGTGGTTAAGGAAAACATAAAAAAGAAGTTTCAGGATAAAAAATTGCCTCTTGTTGATGAAGTAGTGGAACTTGACGAAGAACGCAGGGCTTCTATGGCAAAAGCTGACGAACTCAGAGCAAACAGAAACAAGCTTTCTAAGGAAATCGGCGCACTTATGGCTCAAGGCAAAAAAGACGAAGCTATGGCAATTCGTGAAAAAGTTACCGCTCAGGCAAAGGAACTTGAAGAACTCGCCGCAAAAGAGAAAGAACTTAACGAAAAAGTTACATCAATTATGATGTCTATCCCTAATATTATCGAGGACAGCGTACCTATCGGTAAGGATGACAGCGAAAATGTTGAAGTTGAACGCTTTGGCGAACCGGTTGTACCTGATTATGAAATTCCATACCATACCGATATTATGGAAAGTTTCGACGGCATCGACCTTGAAGCTGCAGGCAGAGTTGCCGGCAACGGTTTCTACTATCTTATGGGTGATATTGCCCGTCTGCACTCTGCAGTAATCAGCTACGCAAGAGATTTTATGATAGACCGTGGCTTTACTTATGTTGTTCCTCCGTTTATGATTAGGTCAAATGTCGTAACAGGCGTTATGAGTTTTGAAGAAATGGATGCAATGATGTATAAAATCGAGGGTGAGGACCTTTATCTTATCGGTACTTCCGAGCATTCAATGATTGGCAAGTTTATCGACACTATTACTCCTGAAGAAAAATTACCGCTTACACTTACTTCATATTCACCTTGCTTCCGTAAGGAAAAGGGAGCTCACGGCATTGAAGAAAGAGGCGTTTACCGTATCCATCAATTTGAAAAGCAAGAAATGGTTGTTGTTTGTAAGCCTGAAGAATCAAAAATGTGGTTTGACAAGCTTTGGAAAAATACAGTTGACCTTTTCAGAAGCCTTGATATCCCTGTTCGTACTCTTGAATGTTGTTCGGGTGACCTTGCAGACCTTAAAGTTAAGAGTGTCGATGTTGAAGCTTGGTCACCAAGGCAGAAGAAATATTTTGAGGTTGGCTCTTGTTCAAATCTTACCGATGCACAGGCTCGCAGACTTAAAATCAGAGTTAAGGGTGAAAACGGAAACTACCTTGCTCATACTCTTAATAATACTGTTGTTGCTCCGCCGAGAATGTTAATCGCATTTCTTGAAAATAATCTTCAAGCTGACGGTTCGGTTCTCATTCCTGAAGCACTTCGTATGTATATGGGCGGCAAGGACAGAATTGTTCCTAAAAAGTAATGCAAATAATTTTATTTTTTATTGCGGCAGTAATACTTTTGCTGTTTTTACTGCCGATTTTTTCCGGTGTGCATAACCTTGCAACGCTTTTAGGTTCGCTTTACGGTTTGTGCTTTTTGGCTGAGGGAATTGTTTATGATAAACTCAGTTTTAATGCAAAAAAATACACCGTATTTTTGCTGTTTATTATAAGCTTAGCGCTTATTTTAGGCTCAATTTATGTAATGAACCGTGGTAAAGATACGGCGAAAAATCAAAAGGTGCTTATTGTACTCGGCTGCAGGGTAAAGGGCGATGTTGCGAGTGTTGCGCTTGAAAAAAGGGCAGAGAGTGCATATTTCTATCTGTTAAAAAACCCGAATTCGATCGCAATTTTAAGCGGCGGTCAGGGAAAAGATGAAAATATGACGGAAGCGCAATGCCTTAAAAATCTGCTTGTCGGCAGGGGAATTTCGCAGGAAAGACTGTTTCTTGAAGAAATGTCAACTTCAACAAGGCAGAACATTGCGTATTCAAAAAAGATAATCGAGCAAAACGGCTTTCCAAGCGATGTTGCAGTAGCAACAAGCGAATACCACCAGCTAAGAGCAAAATTGATTTGCAAAAATTACGGTTTAAACGCATTTGCTGTTTCGTCAAAAACAAAACCGATTTTGCTTCCGACTTTCCTTTTGCGAGAACTTATGGCATTGATAAATGAAAAGATAAAATAATAAAAGCGTTGGAAATTTCAAATTTCCAACGCTTTTTGTTTTGTATAAATTGCGTCGTTATATGTAGTATATATTATAATTTATTTTAATTCATAATACATATCCCTGATATTATCTTCTGTAAGTGTAATCGGGTTGCGTCTCATAAGCATTGACATACTCTTTTTTGTGAGTTCTTCAATTTGGTCATCTGTTTCGCAACCTATTTCTTTAAGCGTGCATCTCATACCCATACGCTTTTTCATAGCATTTATTTCGTCTGCCATATCGTTTGGCGTTTCAAAACCGCAGTCCTTTGCAAGCGCAGTTATTCTGCCGTCGGCGTCTGCATATTTTGCATTGAATTTAAGAAAATAATCAAGAGTAAATGCACACGCTTCGCCGTGAGGAACACCGTAAATATTTGTAAGCGGAAACGAGCAAGCGTGAGAACCTGTAGTTCTCGGGTGGCTGAAAGCAACGCCGGCAACGATTGAAGCCTCAGCCATTTTTTCACGAGCTTCTAAATCGTCAGGGTTGTTGTAAGCTTTTTCAAGCCAAGCAAAAACAAGCCTTGCCGCATAAATCGAACAAGCCGAGCAAACGGGTTGATGAATGGTTGCCCAGTAACTCTCAACTGCGTGAGCGAGAACATCAAGACCGGTTGAAGCGGTAACTTGCGTAGGAACAGTGAGCGTAAGTTCAGGGTCGATAATCGCAATTTTCGGATACATTGCAGGGTCGTTCATCGGGTTTTTAAGATTTTTTTCTACATCAGTCAAAACAGAAATATTTGTAACTTCACTTGCGGTACCCGATGTGGTTGTGACTGCAATCATAGGAATTGCCTCATCAGAATTTATTGCTTTGCCTTCGCTGTGGTACGACCTGATTTTGTCGTCGCCTTTTGCAATCGCACATGCCGCTTTGCAACAGTCCATCGGTGAACCGCCGCCGAGCGCAATCGCAAAATCTGCGTCAATTTCACGCATAAGTTTTACACATTCGTCAACATTATCGGTAGTCGGGTTAGGGCGAATGTCACTGAAAATCTTTTTGATTTTGCCGCCGCTTAAATTTACAAATTCGTCGGCAACGCCGTTTTTAGTGAAGCTTTTGCCGCAAACGAGCACACCGTTTTTGCCTTTGATTTCGTCAATATATTTTTCGATTTCTTTTCTTTTTCCGTTGCCGAAAATGAGTTTAACCGGCAAGTTGAATTCCCATTGCATAAATTTTACACCTTTCGTTTTTATTATTTTTCACAATAACAGGTTGTCTTGATTTTTCTACGATTTAATTATACATCTTTTATGTTAAATTTTCAACAAAAGTCCCGAAAGGCGCATAAATAAAGGGATGCAACCGACGGTTGCGAGCAAAAATGTAAAGTGCGGTTTATAGATTTTTGCGAAAATCGGTGGTAAAATTACAATCGTAGTCGAGAGGAAAACGGCTCACACGAATATGAAAATTCATCAATATTGCATTTATATATAAAGGAGAAAAACATTATGGCAAAGCAAACATTAACAACAATTAAAGACGAACATTTCGGTATTGCAAGAAAAATAGTTTCAAATATGACAGTAGAAAGCTGGAAAACAATTCCGCACTGCGCAGCAACATATGAACCTGAAGTAAGTGAATTTTTGAAAGTGCTTAAAGAAATAAATTCTACAATTTCACCTGAAGAAAAAATCACAATCAACACAGCAATGCTCAGAATTATAGTTGAAGCTATCAAAGCTTGCCCTGAAATTAATTCGCACATCAATTTCAACCGTAAACTTGTTCGTGGCGAAGTTAAAACTTTTAAAGAGATTAACATTTCAATGCCGACCGTTCTTAAAACAGGTGAAATGATGACGCTCAACATTCACAATATGGATAAGAAAAGTATGAGCGAAATGAGAGATACAATTAAAGAAACAATTCGCCGTGCAAACAACACTGATATGAATGAAGTTATGTTTGAGGTTTCACTCGACAATACATTGACAGGTTTGAAGCATGGCAAAATTGCTCAGACCGTTTGCCGTCTTATCGGTTCAAAAACAGGTAAGCACAAAGTTAAAACTCTAAAGGGCAAAGCTAAAAAAGATTACTACTCAATTCCTGAAACCGACAGACTTACAAAGCACGATATCGAACAGGGTACAATTACAATTTCAAACCTCGGTTCAATTTGCCGTGATTGGAACGGAGTGTGCACACTTCTTGAAATCATACCGCCTCAAACTTGCGCAATCGCTATCGGTTCAATTCAAAAAAAGGCTATCGTTGATGAAAACGGCGAAGTAAAAGCAGGCACAACATTGCCGCTCACAATCGCATTTGACCACCGTGCATTTGACCTTGGCGATATCAAACCGTTTATTGATAAGCTCAACGAAATTTTTAAAAACCCACAGGTTATCAAAGAGTGGCTCTGAGAGTTACTTTATAATAAAACAAAAACAGGAACTGCATCATTAATTTGGTGCAGTTCTTATTTTTTACATAATTTTTGAATTTTTGCAAAAAATGTTTTTGAGGTGTTTTTATGCAAAAAATCGGAAAAACGGTTATATTTGATTCTCCGCCGAAAATAATTGGTTACGCAGGTGTGGCTGGCAAAAAAGAGGGCGAGGGTCCGCTCGGCAAAGATTTTGACCAAATATTTGAAGACACATCACTCGGTCAACAATCATACGAGCTTGCCGAATCGGCTATGCTTCACGACGCAATAATTCGTTCGCTTGCAAATGCAGAGGTCAGCAGCAGTGATGTTGATTTTGTGCTCAGCGGCGATTTGCTCGACCAGTGTATGGGTTCGGCTTTTGCTCTTAAAGATTTGGAAATTCCTTCAATCGGACTTTTCGGTGCTTGCTCAACTATGGCGCTTTCGCTTTGTGTCGGTTCAATGCTTATTGACGGCGGTGCAAATTGTGTAGTTAGCGCAACATCAAGTCATTTTTGCTCGAGCGAAAGGCAGTTTCGTTTTCCGCTTGAATACGGTGGGCAAAGACCGCCGACTTCTCAGTGG
>OIZX01001361.1_pt1 | contig 12819 bp, 10 predicted proteins | sample 1588621 | NCBI WGS metagenome assembly OIZX01 (sample SAMN03283276) | human gut metagenome | biome: human-associated habitat; material: feces | host: Homo sapiens | place: Peru | collected 2012
CAAAGATTATCCCAATGAAACTCTTAGGAACTGCATACGCCCTTATCTTCTATATTCAGAATATCGGACTGGCTCTTATTCCTGTATGGATCGGTAAGGTAAACCAGGCTAATACGGGTGCCGACGGAGTCATCAATTATACTGAAACGATGACCATCTTTGCTGGCTTTGGCGTGGTTGCTATTGTCATCTCCTTCCTCCTCTTGTTGGAGGATAAGCGCAAAGGCTATGGTCTGCAGCAGCCTAATGTGAAGAAATAAATGAAGTGAAGAGCGAAGAACGAAGAGTGAAGAATTCGTTTGCTCTTTGTTCTTCGATATTCCTAATAATACACAAATAAAAGAAAGGAAACAACCATGAACGCTACACCTGAATCATTGATTAAAGAGTATGCTGATCCTATAGAGCAGCAGGAGATTGACAAGTTTATCTGTGCCGAGATGGGACGCCAGATTCACCGTTACATCAAAGGTATGTCGGGCACCAAGCAGGCCATGCTCAAGTTTGAAGAGAAATTGGCAAGTCTTTCAGTAACCGAGAAGGAGAAGGCTATAGCTAAGTATATAGACCTGAACCGCAAGGCACTCGATGGATTGGACTTGAAGATGATTTTAGTCCGTTCGGTGGCCAACTATTGTGATACCTTCCAGTATATGCTGGATTTCGTCAATGACAAACGCAAGATGGTGTTCTATTACCATCGCATTAAGGCGAAGTACATACAGTATCACGAGGTGATAGAGCAAGATGGAAAGTTCGGAATGAAAGATCATGAAGGTAATATCATGCTTTCTCCAATATATGATTTTCTGCGTACTTGCTACATCTATAATGACGACCTGACCATCATGCCTGTCATTGCAGAAAAGAATGGAAAGATGGGACTTGTGATGCCTGATGGTAAAGACACTGTAGTGGCAGACTTCTTGTATGATGAAATCTGTCTACGAGATGAATATCCATACTTTGAAGCAGTGAAGGATGGTGTGACGGGACTCATAGATAAGTTTGGTAACTTCGTGAATTAAGTGAAGAGTGAAGAACGAAGAGTGAAGAATTCAAAAGTCGATTCTTTATATATATGATACTGAAAGAGAAAGGGCAATCAGATTGGGATGAACCAACTGATTGCCCTTTTACTTTCGTTGCTATGAGCAACTTAGTTTTATCTAATTTTCTTTCGTTTTCGAACCATAGTGAAGAGAAGCAAAAGAATTCTTCGTTCTTCACTCTTCACTCTTCACTCTTCGTTCTTCACTCTTCACTCTTCACTTAAATTACCCGAGATACTTCATTAAGATCTTGATTTTACCGCTGTCGCGCAGCTTGATGATACTCTTCTCTCTGATCTGGCGTACACGCTCGCGGGTGAGATTGAACTCGCTTCCGATTTCTTCCAAACCCTTCTCATGACAGCCAATACCATAGCAGTAGCAGAGAATTTTGCGCTCACGCTCTTTCAGAACGGTGCTAAGTACACGCTGTAACTCCTGGCTCATAGACTCGAAGTCAACGTGCTTGTCGGTGCGACTGTCATCACCTGAAGCCATTACGTCGACCATTGCGTTGTCATCGTCGTCGCTACCAAAAGGAGCATCGATACTCATGTGATGGTTGTCGGCCTTGATGGTCTGGTCAATCTTAGTCTCCTCCATCTTGGTAATCTGGCTCAACTCTGTTACCGATGGTTTGCGCTGATGTTCTTGCTCGAACTTGCTAATCTCCGCCTGAATTTTACTAAGAGCACCCACCTGGTTGAGAGGCAGTCGAACGATACGGCTCTGCTCTGCGATGGCCTGTAATATGCTTTGGCGAATCCACCATACGGCATAAGAGATAAACTTAAAACCACGAGTCTCGTCAAACTTCTCTGCAGCTTTTACCAAGCCGATGTTGCCCTCGTCAATCAAGTCGGTTAGACCCAGACCCTGATGTTGATACTGCTTGGCAACAGATACAACAAATCGAAGGTTGGCTTTTACCAGTTTCTCCTTGGCACGCTCACCCTCACGACCGCCTTTGCGAATCTTTTGGGCAAGTTCTATCTCCTCGTCGATAGAGACCATGGGCTCACGTCCAATCTCTACCAGGTATTTGTCGAGTGCCTCACTGGATCGGTTGGTGATACTTTTACTGATCTTAAGTTGTCTCATAAATCTTCTTTTTACCTTGATGTTTTTGTTCTAATGATACGTAGGAAAATCGCTATTCCTTGAATTCGGGTTGCAAAGTTACAAAAAAAATACAATATAAATATCTTTTAGAGTGAAAAAGTTTCCATAACCATGTGTTTTTTAGCTACTTTTAGCGCCTTACAGGTTGCTAAATCTCGCAAACAACCTATCATAAAGAATGAAGTAAGATATGAAGAAGTTGCTTTTTGATGCATATTGTTTGTATATTCAAAGAAAATGTGTAACTTTGCAACCATATTATGTAAAAAACTTGAATCAAAAGAATCATTATAAATAAAACTAAAAAATAATTATGTTTGAGAATCAACCCAAAGGTCTGTGGGCCTTAGCTTTGGCTAACACGGGTGAGCGCTTTGGTTATTATACCATGCTCGCAGTGTTCTTACTCTATTTGCAGGCTAACTTCGGTTTTGAAACTGGATTGGCAAGTACTATTTACTCTACATTCTTGATGATGGTATATTTCTTGCCTATCATCGGAGGTATCGCAGCCGACAAGTTTGGCTTTGGTCGTATGGTTACTACGGGTATCTTCATTATGTTTATCGGTTATCTTGTGCTCTCACTCCCTCTTGGCAAAGACACTGTTGCTGTTGCCGCAATGGGCATTTCGCTTATCCTTATTGCTTTGGGAACAGGTCTGTTCAAGGGTAACTTGCAGGTGATGGTAGGTCGTCTTTACGATGAGGCACAGTTTGCCAACAAGCGCGACTCAGGTTTTTCTCTCTTCTACATGGCTATCAATATCGGTGCTATGTTTGCACCTACTGCAGCCATCAAGATTATGAAGTGGGCGCAGGACAGCTTGAGCGTGTCAGTGGAGGACTCATATCATTTCGCTTTTGCCGTAGCATGTGCATCGCTTATTGTTAGTATTGCCATCTACTATGCTTTCAGCTTTACATACAAGCACGTTCTTGCTTCTGAGAACAAGAATAAGGACGACAAGGCACCTGTCAAGGAGGCTAACGAGCTTTCGAAGGCAGAAACCAAGGAGCGCATCGTCTGCCTCTGTTTGGTATTCGCGGTGGTAATCTTCTTCTGGATGGCTTTCCATCAGAACGGTAATACGCTGACACTCTTTGCACGCGACTATACGCAGAAGACTTCAGAAGGTCTGCAGTCAATGGCATTCGATGTTACCAACCTCGTAGCTTGCATCTTCGTTGTTTACGGAAGCTTCGGTTTGGCACAGAGCAAGACTGGTAAGGGTAAGGGCATCTCGCTCGGCATTATCGTTGCAGCCATCGCCTTCCTCTTCTACAAGTACACCAATCTTGAAGGTGCTGTAGATGTTGAGGCTCCTATCTTCCAGCAGTTCAACCCATGCTACGTAGTGGCTTTGACTCCTGTGAGCGTTGCTTTGTTCTCATGGCTCAACAAGATAGGCAAGGAGCCAACATCTCCAGAGAAGATTGGTTTGGGTATGCTTGTTGCTGCTCTCGGTTTCGTATGGATGGCTGTAGGTTCAATGGGTCTGGAGCTTCCCTTGACACAGGGCGACCCTACTACCGAGGGTACACGTGTCAGTGCAAATCTCTTGATTTCTACCTATCTTATCCTTACTTTCGCTGAACTTCTGCTCTCTCCAATCGGTATCTCGTTTGTATCGAAGGTGGCACCTCCTAAGTATGCAGGTTTGATGATGGGTCTCTGGTTCGGTGCAACAGCTATCGGTAACCAGTTGGTTATGGTGCCAGGTATCATGTGGGGTCAGAACTTCAACCTCGTTATAATCTGGGGTGTTCTTGCAGGTATCTGCTTGGTTTCAGCTATCTTCATCTTCTCTATCATCAAGAAGTTGAATCGCGTAAGCTAATTCTTGGAATTGCGTAGAAAATAGAATATAAAAAAATGGCTTGCTTCATTTCGGAGCAAGCCATTTTTATACCATAGCGCTATTTCTTTAAACGCTATCAATGTCTGGTTCTTATTTCTTCAGCCATTTGTCAAGCCATCCGAAGAAAGTTCTTTGCCAGAGAATACCATTTTGTGGTTTCAATACCCAGTGGTTTTCATCAGGGTAGATAAGAAGTTCGGCAGGGATGCCACGCATGCGAGCTGCATTGAAAGCGCCCATACCCTGGTTGGCATTGATGCGATAGTCTTTCTCGCCATGAATGCAGAGGATAGGAGTGTCCCACTTGTCTACAAACTTATGAGGGCTATTCTCGTAAGTCTTTTGAGCATTGGTAGTCTGGTCTTTATTCCAATAAGCATCATCGTACTCCCAGTTAGAGAACCATACCTCTTCGGTATCGGTATACATGCTCTCCAGATTGAAAGCACCATCGTGAGCAAGGAATGCCTTGAAACGCTTGTCGTGATGACCAGCCAGATAGTATACTGAGAAGCCTCCAAAGCTGGCACCTACGCAGCCCAGTCGGTCTTTGTCTACAAAGGGTAGGTTGGCGGTAGCATCATCGATGGCTGAGAGATAGTCTTTCATACACTGACCAGTCCAATCGCCTGAGATCTCCTCGTTCCACGCACTTCCGAAGCCTGGCAAACCGCGACGGTTGGGTAATACGATGACATAGCCATTGGCAGCCATTATCTGAATGTTCCAACGATAGCTCCAGAATTGGCTTACAGGACTCTGAGGACCACCTTCGCAGAAGAGGAGGGTAGGGTATTTTTTGTTGGCATCAAAGTTGGCAGGCAACATGACCCATACTAACATATCTTTTCCATCTGTGGTTTTCACCCATCGCTGCTCGCACTTGCCGAGGTTCAACTGGCTCAGTATATGGTCGTTCTCGTGGGTAATCTGTTCCACCTTAGTAGTCTTGATGTTTTTACCTGGTGTAACGATATAGATATCTGTAGGATGACTCATGCTCGCTTTGGTAGCGAGAAGTTTGTTGCCATTGTTGGCAAGGGATATACTTCCGTAGTCAGCCCACTCGTTGGTAATCTGTTTTACCTCACCCTTGAAGTTAGTCTGGTAGAGATTGAGAGTTCCGTGCCAAACACCGATGAAGGTAAAGCTCTTGTTGTCCTTGTTCCATACGAAGCCTTCAACATTGGAATCGAACTTATCAGAAACGTAGTTCTTCTTGCCTGTGGCGAGTTCATAAACACAGAGGCGGTTGCGGTCGCTCTCGTATCCATCACGAGCCATGCTCTGCCATGCAATGTACTTACCATCAGCAGAGAACTGAGGGTTAGTGTCGTAGCCAGGATTGTTTTTCAAGTTTTCAGGAGCATTTACAGCTTGATGCTTCATACTCTTAGTGGCATCTACCTTAGGCGCAACATAACCAGCCTCCTTGCAGAGGTTCTTAGTCTCACGTGTACCTATATTATATAGGTATATATCCGAATCGGTAGAGATGGCATACTGTAGACCTTCCTTTTTACGGCATGTATAGGCGATAGACTTAGAGTCTGGGCTCCATGCCAATTGTTCAATACCTCCGAAAGGAGCCATAGGGCACTCGAAAGGTTCGTCCTTGAGGATGTCTTCGCCCTCATTGATGGTGCCGTCGGCAGCTACGTCGGCTACAAAAGGATGCAGTATACTTTCTACATAGTGATCCCAGTGGCGGTAGTTCATATCGGTGACGAGTCGACCTGTTGCCAGTGGAAGGTCTGATGGGTTCTCCTTGATGGTGCCGTGGTAGGGTAGTTCCTTGACGAGAATAACCTTCTTACCATCTGGAGAGAACTTGAATGCTTCTATGCCACTCTTATCATGGGTGAGCTGTTTGCGGTCTGTACCATCTGGATTCATGCTCCAAAGTTGTCCGTCGCGCAGAAAAGCTATCTTCTGTCCGCCAGCAATCCATGTAGCATCACTTTCGCTTTTTGCATCCGTGGTAAGTGTCTTTTGGTTCTTGCCATTGGCATCCATGACGAAGAGCATCTGATGGCCCTTGTTCTCTTTCACACTGTAGTAACCTACTTGGTAAACCACCTGCTTGCCATTAGGCGAAGCCTCAGCAGCACCAATTCTTCCCATAGCCCAAAGAGCTTCTGGGGTCATCAAGTGGTTTTCCACCTTGATTTCGTTCTTTTGAATCATTGTTTGTGCATCAACTGTGGTTGCGCTTGTAGCGAGTGCTGCCGCAGTTAAAATCATTGCTTTAATCATGTTTTTTTTATATTGTTGTTTGATTTATTCCATATAGTAATCGTTGTGCAAAAATAATGATAATTTTCCAAAGCAGCAAGAAAGTTGTGCAAAATGTACCTATGGGTGGCATTTTGTCGAATGATGAGGAGTGAATGTTGTATTTGTGGAGAAAATGTAACAAACTTAGGATAAAATTTGTTTTATCTCTTAATAAATTGTATCTTTGTCTGCGAATAAAGTATGTTCTAAAGTTTAGGACATAAGTTCGATAGTTTGGAACACAAGTTCTAAAGTATGGAATCTAAGTCCGATAGTTTAGAATATAACTTGATTGTATAGACAGAAATCATTTTAACCCATTATAATAACAAATCTCAATAGAAAGGAACAAAAATATGGCTAAGTACAAGTTGCAAGAGATGCCGGACGTGCATCATGATGGTAAGCGAAGGGTGTATCCCAAAATGATAATCAATCGAACCCTATCGCGCAAGGAGTTTGTCGAGATGATGCATGATTTTCATCGGGGCACGTCGCCCAGTATGGTGGAGGCTGTACTGATAGATGTCGAGGACATGCTGGTGCGAATGCTCTCCATGGGATATAATGTCAACTTAGGCAATCTGGGCCATTATTCGCTCTCGTTGGAGTTCAAGGACAACAAGCCTACCGAGATGCGTGACGAGGACGACAAGATGACTTATCGCAAGGTGGGCGTCAAGAGCGTCAACTATAAGGCTGCGCCCGACTTTGTCAAGGAAGTGAAGCTTGAGACCGACCAGTATCTGGAGCGAGACATGGGTGGTGTGAAACGCGTATTGAAAAGCAAGTACACCCGTGAAGAGCGCATTTCCCGAGCCTTGCAGGTAATAGAGAAGCATGGTTTTATCAGCCTTGGCGACTATGCCCAGCTCAACAATATGAGTCGTACGGTAGCCTCCACCGACCTGAAGCAGATTACCGACAACCCTCAGTCGCCCATCTGCTCGCATGGTCGCCATAGCCATAAGGTGTGGGTGAAGAGAGAGGTGTAAATGGGAGCTACTGATTAGTTACTTCTTCGCACACCACCATCTCTGTACCTCTGTAGATGACGACAATCTTGTGAAGTTGGGTGGTCTTTACAGCGGATGTAACTACTTCGCTTTGAGCGTAGCGGTTCACTTGAGCCTCGGCTTCTTTAAAAAGCTGTTGGATGTGTGCATCCGTATCTTTCGATTTGGCGTACTTGAGTTCCACAATATAAGAGTGGGTCATGTCGCTATAGATGTCGAGTAGCGGACATAGGAAAATGTCTGCATATCCTTCCTGAGTATCTTTTTCGGAGATAGGGCGATAGTACTGATTTTGGCAAGTCATGGCAAGTGTGAAGCCATGCACAAAATACTCCCCTTTCTGATGGTCTCGCTGGGAGGCGTATTTGTGCAAGCTGTCGGCAATGTACTGGAAGTATGCCTTCCATTCTCCACGATAAGCAAGACGGCTTGCCAACTCATTCTTTTCGTAGCTGTCGAATGAGAGGTCGTTTTCTTTGTAGGTATCGAGCAGATAAGTAAATAGCTGCTCGCGCACAACCTCGTTTGGAATAATAAATTTGGTCTTTCCTTTGTATGTTCCGTCGATGGTGACCATTCCGAAGTAAAACAATAGGCTGACGAAATTGTCGGGATTGCCTATCAGCTCGGCAGGAAATCCCGACTTGAGTTCGCCTGTGATGTAACCTTGCTGCACCAGTTGCTGGATGATAGAGGCATCGTGGGCAAACTCCTTGTCTCTGCGGATGAGCATGCGGAGCTTGTTGTAGTCGGTACGGATGTTTTCGTCTATCATGTGGTCGGGCACCTCACAATCATTGTTCACATAATTGTCGATGAAGTAAAGCACCATGTTGGAGTTGTACATCGTCACTTTGCCGTACTTCTTGAGTGCAAAGCAATAGTTGTCGTACCATGGCTTCATGATGGTTATCAATTCGTCGATGGTATGGTTGAACTCGTATTGGGTGGAGTAGTATTCGAGCATGTCACGCACTTCTTTCTCCGTGAATCCCGTCAGCTCATTGAATTGGGCACTCAAAGTGTAGTTGGTTCCGATGTTGAATCCACTGGTCAGGTCGTCTAATGTGACAGGGCTGACTCCTGTCACGAATACACGGGCGATGATAGAATCCGTACCAGCCTTGATCGTATCGAAGAAAGTGCGCAAGTATCCCTCGCCATGAGTCTCTTTGCGATATTTGTCCAGGCAATTGGGTTCGGCAAGAATCTTGTTGGTGAAATGGTCGTATTCGTCGATGAAGAGGAACACCTTGGCGTTGGTCTTCTCGCATTCACGGCAAAGATAGTTCAGTTGCTTGACCGCACCATCCAGTTGGTTCATGCCTTCTTTGATGCCTTTTGGCAAATATTGTGCATATACATCGCAGAAAAAGTTGAAGGCTATGCGACAATGGTCGTCTAATCCTTTTTTATAGTCATTTAATTCAGCATTTACTATTGCAAAGTTGAGCTTGATGACAAGATATTTGTTGTGTTCGGGTGTGGGATGTTGACCGATGTAGAGATGACCGAAGAGCTTGTCGAAGATGCCTGCTCGATTGATGTCGTAGTAATGCTCAAGCATGGAGAGGGTAAGGCTCTTGCCGAATCGGCGAGGGTGGAGGTAGAAGAAGAACTTGTTGGCTCTTTCAATTTTCTCCACGAATGGAGTCTTGTCGACATAATAGCAGTCATCCTCAATGACGGCTTTGAAGTTCATCATGCCGTAAGGGATGCGCTTGGGATATTTTCGAACGCTCGTTGATTGATTCTCTACCATATTTTTACACCTTTTTTATATTGTTCTGCAAAAATAAGGATAATTTTCCGAAATAACAAGAAACTTCTTCAAAAGATAATATCGGGGATATGAAATGTTGTAATGGATAAAAATGTAAGTGAAGTTTCGCATGTACGGAAGTTATAGTAGTTAAAGAAGTTATCACTCCCTTCGGTCGTTAGAAGTTATAGCCAATAGCCTTTTTGTTGTATATTTAGCTATAAAGCATATGGCTTTAACTTCTCTAACTTCTCTAACTTCTCTAACTTCTTTAAATCCTTTAACTTCCCCATTTGCGAAAGTTGAATTGATTTTATTTGATTGTCGATGTGATAGCAAGGCTCCAATCATTTATAGAGTGAGAATTTGCCCCTCTTTATTCGCAGAGGAATGGTATGAAAAATGAAACTCCAATAACTCCATTCTGACCAAAAAGCTTCGGCGAAACCAAACCTGATGAGTTGTAAGGCTCTCAGTCTTTTGTGGGAGGAGCGGGCTATTGTCTTCTTGAATTTCTTGTCGGCATGATGGCCGAAGTTACCTCCAGCACATATTTCGCTCAGGAGGAATTTACCCAGTTCTTGATGAGGCTTTGTTATCCAGTATTTCTCTTCCAGGAGGAATACTTCTTTCAGTACCCATATCAAAGCCGATGCCATTTTGTTCATTCCTAAATGGGCAATGAGGTCTGAGGCTTCTTTTCTATCCTCATCTGAGGCATTGAGGAGGACATAATAGTAGTCGGTGATTTGGCGTAGACCGATGCCTCCTTCAAAGAAATGTCGCTGGATATGGGCGAGTTGCATGAGGAGATTGAACTTAGAGGTAGGTACGCGAAAACCATTCTCTGTCATATCAGAAAGTTTGATTTCTTCGTTCAGAAAACGGAGAAGTTGTGGGTTTTTCCACCTGTTGTAGATTCCCGAAGAAGGTAAGAAATGTACTTCTACTACGATTTCGCTTGCTTTAGATTTGAAGTGAATATGGTGATGGGGCTGCAGCTCATCTTCTTCCATGAGACGGTGTTGCTGTAACCACTGCAAGACGTGTTCCTTTCCTCCCTCTACGTAGATGTCGATATCTCCAGGTGTTCGCAAGTTTCTAAGAGGATATAGCATCTCGTTGCCTTGTCCTTTTAGGATAGTGGAACGCATACCATTGGAGTCGAAAAACGCTGTGAGGCGTTCGGCTTCCTTGTCGAATTGTTTGTTGAGCTTTTTGAGCCTTTCTGCTTCCATGACCCATTTCAATACCAGTTCAGTAGGAGGTTTGCAGATGTTAGAGTTCTTGTCAACACCAGCAAAGACAACTCCCGAGATGGATTGCCATTGAGCTTCTTTGTATATCCACAGCCAAACAGCGGGGTCGCTGATGGTTATGGGTTCGTCAGAAATGCCCAACCCCTTTCTCAATAGTTGTAATAATTCCTTGTAGTTATTTGTCATGTGTCTATTTTCTGTGTAGGTGATGATACTTGCTGCAAAGTTACGAAAAAACATAGGTAACTCAAAACATTCTTCTCAAAAATAGAATCATTTTATCGTTTGATAGTACAACTTTTGTAAAACCTTTATTTGATAATCCAATACTTTTTTGTACTTTTGCAATCGAATTCAAAATCAACAGCAATTAGTTATATCAAATAAAACGATGAAGATAGGTTTCGACAACGAGAAGTATCTGAAAATTCAATCAGAGCATATCAAAGAGAGAATCTCACAGTTTGATGGAAAACTTTACCTCGAATTGGGTGGTAAACTTTTCGACGACCATCATGCCAGTCGTGTTTTACCAGGCTTTCAGCCAGATAGTAAGCTGCGCATGTTTCAGAAAATCAGTGATAGTATAGAAATTGTTATTGTCATCAGTGCTGCCGACATTGAGAAGAATAAGAAGCGTGCAGACTTAGGTATCACCTATGATGAAGACGTGCTTCGTCTGCGTGGTGAGTTTCAGCATCGTGGATTCTTGGTAGGTTCGGTGGTTATTACCCATTATAATGGTCAGCCTGCAGCCATCGCTTTTAAACAGCGATTGGAACGTGAAGGCATCAAGACCTATTGTCATTATCTGATAGAGGGCTATCCTCATAATGTGAAGTTGATAGCCTCGGATGAGGGATTCGGACAGAACGACTACGTGGAAACAGAACGTCCGCTGGTTATCGTTACAGCACCAGGCCCAGGAAGTGGCAAGATGGCTGTTTGCCTCAGCCAGTTGTATAATGAGAACAAGCGTGGTGTGCGTGCAGGATATGCTAAGTTTGAGACTTTCCCTGTCTGGAATCTTCCTCTGAAGCATCCTGTTAACATCGCCTATGAGGCAGCCACTGCCGATCTTAATGACGTGAACATGATAGACCCCTTCCATCTGGAGGCCTACAATAAGATAGCTATCAACTATAACCGTGATGTGGAGATCTATCCAGTGCTCAACGCTCTTTTTGAGGGCATTTATGGAAACAATCCTTATAAGTCGCCTACCGACATGGGTGTCAACATGGTGGGCTTCTGTATCTCTGATGATGAGGTTTGCTGTGAGGCTTCTAAGGATGAGATTGTGCGTCGATATTATGCTGCTACCAACAAGATGGCAGCGGGAGCTTGTAACGATGGGGAGATAAGTAAGATACAGATGCTCTTCAATCAGGCTAAGATAACGACAGACTTCCGCAAGGTGACTGTTGCTGCCAAGAATCATAAGAAGGAGACAGGCCACACTTCGTCGGCTATAGAACTGGAGGATGGTACGATAATCTGTGGTCATAGTAGTGATCTGTTAGGTTGTAGTGCAGCCTTGCTGTTGAATGTAACCAAGCATTTAGGTAATATCGACCATCAGCTGAAACTTATTCCTCAGTCTATGATAGAGCCTATTCAGCATACCAAGGTGAATTATCTGGGTGGTCATAACCCACGTCTCCATACTGATGAGGTACTTGTGGCACTCTCTGTCTTGTCGGAGAATGATGAAAATTGCCGTAAGGCCTTACAGCAGTTGCCTAAGCTTCGTGGATGTCAGGCTCACTGCACAGTGATGCTCAGTGATGTGGATCAGCGTATCTTCAAGAAACTGGGAGTCAACATCACTTGTGAACCTGTACTGAAGAAATAGCACTTAACAAGTGAAAAGGTAAAGACTGAGCTTTCGCATATCAAGAAGTTAAAGAAGTTAAAGGAGTTAAGGAGTTAAGACGTATGTCTTGTTGCTTAAAAACTACGGCAAAAAGACTATTGTCTTAACTCCTCAGCGACCGTAGGGAGCGATAACTTCTTTAACTTCTTTAACTCCTGAACTTGCGAAACTTGAATAAAGAGAAAAAAGCCTGAGGAATATGTCATAGGATTGCAAGCTACACATTGTCGGTTGATTGCTCATTCGGTACTGGCAAGAGAATCTATCGAGCCAATGACATAAGAGCCAAGTTTCCAGATACAGCACGATGCTGGACGGGAATGTGCTACTTCGTTAAAAACGTGATGAAGTTCCTGAGGGAACTTTGTCTTGTCCTGACCGAAATCTGGCGGTTTTTCATCATTATCGTCACTATGAGGGTCTACGTCTGCTACCCTCTGTCTGTGAACAGATAATAATTCAGCAGACCCTAATTATTGATAAATATTACTCTAAGAATCATCCAATTTAGTATCAATTGAATGTACGAATTTAGTTTGTGCCTGACAAAAATTTGCAGACACAACCACTCTCATTGGTGGATTCTCCGTGTGT
>OIZX01001365.1_pt1 | contig 12811 bp, 9 predicted proteins | sample 1588621 | NCBI WGS metagenome assembly OIZX01 (sample SAMN03283276) | human gut metagenome | biome: human-associated habitat; material: feces | host: Homo sapiens | place: Peru | collected 2012
TATCTAATCAACTCAAAAAGTGTCGGTTCGATTCAACGAAATATATATTGGCCCGCATTAAAAAGGACATCTGTTCTCGTTCCGCCCCGCGAGGAACAGGATCAGATTGTACGCTTTCTGGATTGGAAGATTTCGAGCATCAACAAACTGATCAATATCAAGAAAAAAGAAATTAAAGCGATTGATGCGCTGAAGCGGTCAATGGTAAGCCATGCGATTACTCGCGGGCTGACAGCAGATGCGCCCATGAAGTATAGTGGCGTTAAGTGGTTGGGAAATATTCCACAAAGATGGTACACAGTTCCGCTATATGCAATTGCACAGGTTAAGTCTATTAACAATTGCATAGATTTGCCACTAATGTCAGTCTATCTTGATGCTGGCGTGGTTCCATTTGTTGAAAGAGAGGAGAAACGAACTAACGCAACAAGCAAGGACTTGACCAACTATCAGCGTGTTGATCCCGGAGATTTCGTTCTGAATAATCAGCAAGCGTGGCGTGGTTCGGTAGGCGTTTCGTTTCATTCTGGGATTGTTAGTCCGGCATATATTGTGCTTTCATTGAACAATGCCCTTGATAGTCATTATGCAAACTACTTATTTCGGTCTCGTTGCATGGTTGACCAATATTTGGTAATCTCGCGTGGGGTTGGCTCTATACAAAGAAACCTCTACTGGTCTGCGCTAAAACGTGTTGTTGTACCAATTCCTTCAAAAAAAGAACAAATGGAAATTGTCGAGTATTTAGATGGTTTAAACAATAAGTTTGATGCTACGATAAAAAAACTGACAGAAGAAGTTGCTGTGCTGGAAGAATATAAGAATAAGATTATTGCTGATGCCGTCACTGGCAAAATCGATGTCCGTGGCATTGAGATTCCCGAATATGAATTTGTAGATGAAGATGCCGATGCGGATAATGAGGACGATGGTGAAGAAGATACTGAAGAACAGGAGGATTAAACATTGGCTGTTGCTAAACAAAACGGAGATGTTATTCCTTTTGTAAAGCAGAAGGATTACATTATGGTCAATAATGATCTCGGCGGCGGTTCGTTCGGAAAGACGGTCTTACTCCAAGATCCGTTTATAGACGAACTGTTTGTCGCAAAAAAATATGAACCAGAGTACGATGGAATTAAGGAGCAATTCTATAAGAATTTTCTTGATGAAATCAAGATTCTCTACAAACTCAACCATAGAAACATTGTCCGTATTTATAACTATTACGCTTATGAAAATATTTACACGGGCTATATCCTTATGGAGTACATTGACGGGGAAAATATAGGGGACTTTATCAGTGATTACTTTGCCCCGTTTGCAGAAACCACTTTGGATGATGTTTTTCTGCAGCTTATCGATGCGTTTTGCTACATAGAAGCGCACGGAATCATTCACCGGGATATTCGTGAGGGAAACATTCTCGTAGATAAAAGTGGAACGGTGAAAGTAATTGATTTCGGGATTGGAAAGATTGCTTCAAGGGTAGATGGCGGCGATGCTGACAGCCTTGTTGCAGATATTAATCGTGCTGCATCTGACACTTTGCCGCAGGAATATTATGATGGTATCTATACCAACCTTACTGATATGTTTTATTTGGCGGAACTGTTTCGGAGGTTAATCGATAATTCGAAAAGCTGCGATCGGACAGATTTCTCTTACAATGACATTCTGAATAAAATGATGGAGAAAAAGCCTGAAAATCGCTTTGCAAGTTTTGCTGCTATACGGGAGGCCATAGGAAAGCACGATTTCCTTCATATGCAAATATCTGATGAGGACAGGGAAATCTATCAGGAGTTTACCAATTTAATTTATGAGTCTTTGACATCTTATATGGCAGAACCACGATTCAATAACGATTGTGCAATTTTTATTTCCAGATTGGAAAAAGCACTTACAACTAATCTGTTTGAAACGGTGATTCAAAAAAATGCCGATGTAATTGGCAGTGTTGTTGACTGTGGTTACCGTTATAACAATAGAGTGAACATTCCAAATGAAACGGTCAGGAAGTTTTTGGGCTGGTTTCGTGCAGCGACGCCACAATCGCAGTCTCTTGTGCTAAACAACTTTATTGCCAAAATTTCCGATATTAAGGTTATAGAACCAGAACCTGAATTACCGTTCTGATTTTGCCGGCGAGGAGGAAATGCATGTTTACAAACACAAAGGAAAGCGGACTTGAAACGCTGATCGTAAAATGGCTTGTTGAGCACAACGGCTATGAAGAAGGCTCCAACGCCGATTACAATAAAGAGTATGCCATAGATGAGACGCGTCTGTTCCGCTTTCTGCAAGATACACAGCCGGAGCAAATGGACAAGCTGGGCGTGTTTAAGTCTGAGCAGAAAAAACGCCAATTTCTGAACCGACTGCAGGGCGAAATCGCAAAGCGCGGCATTATTGATGTGCTGCGCAACGGCATCAAGGTGTATCCGGTCGATCTCATCATGTTTTATCTAACGCCGACCGAGAACAATGCCAAGGCACGGGAGATGTTTGAAAAGAACATTTTCAGCGTGACTCGTCAGCTCCGCTATGCACAGGATGCTGGGAAGCTGGCCCTTGATATGTGCGTTTTTATAAACGGTCTGCCTGTTATCACCTTTGAGTTGAAAAACCAACTTACAAAGCAGAATGTAGACGATGCTGTGCAGCAGTACAAAGATGACCGCGATCCGCGCGAGTCGCTTTTTACCTTTAAACGCTGCATGGTGCATTTTGCCGTAGACGATGCCCGCATCAAGTTCTGCACGAAGCTTGCAGGGAAAGACAGTTGGTTTTTGCCCTTTGACAAGGGATATAATGATGGAGCAGGCAACCCGCCTAATCCAGACGGTCTTATGACCGATTATCTTTGGAAGGATATTCTCACCAAGGAAAAACTGACGCTGATCATAGAAAACTACGCGCAGGTCGTCGTCGAGGTGGACGAGGACACCAAAAAGAAAAAGGAAAAGCAGATTTTCCCCCGCTACCATCAGCTCGATGTTGTAACGAAGCTGCTTGCCGATGTGAAAACAAATGGTGTCGGAAAAAAGTATCTTATTCAGCACAGCGCAGGCAGCGGCAAATCCAACTCTATCGCTTGGCTTGCTCATCAACTGATTGGGCTTGAACAGGACGGTCGTCCGATGCTGGATTCCGTTATTGTAGTCACCGACCGCCGGATTCTCGACAAGCAGATTCGGGATACGATCAAGCAGTTCATGCAGGTCGGCAACACGGTCGCATGGGCGGAGCACTCCGGCGATCTTACGAAAGCCATCACCGATGGGAAGCGTATTATCGTGACTACGATTGAGAAGTTCCCGTACATCGTTCCGCAAATTGGAGCAGAACACAAGGATAACCGTTTCGCCATTATCATCGATGAGGCTCATTCCGGACAGAGCGGAAGAAACTCCGCGCAGATGAACCTTGCACTTTCAGGGCTTGCTTCTGATGACGAGATGGATAACGAGGATAAGATCAACGCCATGATGGAAGGGCGTAAACTGCTGAACAATGCCAGCTACTTTGCGTTTACCGCAACCCCAAAGAATAAAACGCTGGAAACATTCGGCGTTCCATATCAGGACAGTGACGATATCAAGCACAGACCTTTCCATGTTTATACGATGAAACAGGCAATCCAAGAAGGGTTCATTCTGGATGTGCTGCAATACTATACGCCTATCGACAGCTTCTATAAGCTGATGAAGACCGTCGAGGACGACCCGATGTTCGATAAGAAGCGGGCACAGAAGAAGCTGCGCAGCTTTGTGGAAAGCGACAGCTATACCATTGCCAAGAAAGCGGCTATGATGGTAGATCATTTTCACGAACAAGTCATTGCCAAAGGAAAAATCGGCGGGCAGGCTCGCGCTATGGTCGTGACCTCCAGTATTCCTCGCTGTATCGAATATTATTACGCCATCAATAAATGCCTTGCGGATAGGCACAGTCCATATAAAACGATTATCGCCTTTTCCGGCGAGAACAAGTATCAAGGGCAGGAACCGCCGCTCACATCTGCCGGATTGAACGGCTTCCCGGATGCAAAGATACCGAAAGAGTTCAAAAAAGACCCGTATCGCATTCTCATCGTTGAGGATATGTTCCAGACGGGCTTTGATGAGCCGCTGCTCCACACCATGTATGTGGACAAAATGCTCTATGACATCAAGGCGGTACAGACGCTCTCCCGCTTGAACCGCTGCTGCCCGAAAAAGTACGATACCTTCGTCTTGGACTTTGCCAACAAGCCGGAGATAATTCAGGAATCATTCTCCCGCTACTACCGCACCACGATTCTGTCCGGCGAAACCGATCCGAACAAGCTGTACGACCTGGTTGCAACAATGGAGGAATACCAGGTGTTCTCCAACGAAGATGTCGAGCGGCTGGTCAATTTGTACCTGGATGGAGCGGATCGCGACAAACTTGATCCCACATTAGATGCCTGTACTGCCGTTTACAAGCTGCTTGACACGGATGATCAGATTAAGTTCAAGAGCGCTGCCAAGGCGTTTGTGCGTACCTATGGCTTCCTCGGAGCGATTTTGCCGTATGGTAATGCAGACTGGGAACGGCTATCCATCTTTCTTAATTTGCTGATACCAAAGCTGCCGTCTCCGCGGGAGGACGATCTTTCGCAGGGGATTCTTGAAACGATTGACCTCGAAAGTTACCGCAACGAGGCGCGCGAGGTCATGTCCATTCGCCTGGAAGATGCCGATACGGAGGTGGCTCCAGTACCGGCGGGAAAGGTCGGGCACATCGTTGAACCGGAAATGGATCTGTTGTCTGTCATTCTCTCCAATTTCAATGATATGTTTGGTAACATCAATTGGAATGATGCGGATAACGTGCGGAGGCAGATCCTTGAGATACCGGCCATGGTGTCTAAGGACGAAAAATACCAGAATGCCATGAGAAACTCTGATGAGCAGAGTGCGCGCTTGGAAAGCGAACGTGCGCTGCAGCAGGTCATCTTTTCGATTATGGCGGACAATATGGAGCTGTTCAAGCAGTTTCAGGACAATCCATCGTTTAAGAAATGGCTGTCCGACCTTGTATTTAACTTGACCTATAACAAGGACGGAAAGCCGTACGAAATACCCGTGCAAAATAGGAAAAACTGACATGAAAAACATACAGCCTAACGGGCAGTAACAGAGAAGAAAGAGACGGAGGTATTGCTCATGAACGATAACAATGTGATGATTTACCAAGATGAGAACGGAATCACGAAGGTTTCTGTCCGTTTCTCCGATGAAGATATCTGGGTCACACAGCAGCAGCTTGCTGAGGTCTATGACACCACACAGCAGAACATCAGCCAGCATATTGACGGCATATACAAGGATGGTGAGCTTGCGCCGGAGGCAACTAACAAGAAATTCTTGTTGGTTCGCACCGAGGGCAACCGGCAGGTAAGGCGAAACATCGACCACTACAATCTGGATATGATTATCGCAATCGGATACCGCGTGCAGTCGCAGATTGCGACCCGCTTCCGTCGATGGGCAACAGAAAGGCTGCATGAGTATATTCAAAAAGGCTTCACAATGGACGATGACCGCTTGAAGCAGGGCGGCTCCCGCTATTTCCGGGAGCTGTTGCAGCGTATCCGGGATATTCGTTCCTCTGAACGCAATTTTTATCAGCAGGTGACGGACATCTATGCAACAGCGACGGACTATGATCCGAGATCGGATTTGACGAGAGTTTTCTTTGCTACCGTGCAAAACAAACTCCATTACGCTGTTCATGAGCACACAGCAGCCGAGGTTATCTATGATCGGGTAGACAGTGAAAAGCCGCTGGTGGGTATGACCAATTTCAAGGGCGACTACGTCACCAAAGATGATGTGAAAATTGCGAAAAACTATCTCTCTGAAATAGAACTGCAGCGACTCAATCTTCTTGTCGCACAATTTCTCGATTTTGCGGAATTGCAGGCTTTGGAGCAGATACCTATGACTATGCAGAACTGGATTGACGCTCTTGATAATCAGATTGTGTCGAACAGAAGAAAGCTTTTGGAGGGAAAGGGGCGAGTTTCTCACAAGCAGGCTGTTGAAAAAGCCGAGAAGGAATTTGAAATCTACCGTGCAAGAGAGATGAAGCAACTTGAAAGTGATTTTGACCGTGCCGTAAAATTGCTACAACAGCAGTATGAGAAAAACAACGGCAGCAGCGATGATGACTGATAGATTCTACCTGTATACATTGCACTCTTAAGGTGTTTTCCTTCACCGATAGAAATTCAAAAAGAGAAAGGGGGAGTAAATATGGCAAAGTCTATTCCTGCTATAATTACGCCGGAAGTGCTGGCCTGGGCGCGGAACCTTGACGGCATTACTATTGATGACATTGCCGCGAAGCTGCATACGGCACCTGAAAAGATACTGTCATGGGAGCAGGGAACTTCGTACCCGACAGTAACTCAAGCAAAAAATTTGGCGAAACAGTATAGGGTTCCATTCGTATATTTCTATTTGCCGGACACGCCGAAAAAGCTAAAACGCCTTGAAAAAACTGACTACAGGACATTCGGAAATAATGGAAACAGCATCATAACTTCTCGCGAGCTCCGTTGGTTTCTCCGTGATATAGAGGATCGCCGCGATGCAGTATTGTCTCTTTATGAGGAAGAAAAAAGAGAGCCTCTTTCTTTTCCAATAAAGCTAAGTGCTGGAGCAGATATGGAGGAAATAGCGGCAGCTATACGAAACCTATTAGAACTGACGGAAGATATCCAATGCAAGTTCAGAAAGCCAGAAGTCGCTCTATCTCATTGCATTCGAGTTCTTGAAAAGTGGGATGTTCTTATTTTTCAAGCAACAAAAATCGCCCCGTCTGAAATGCGTGGCTTGTCGATCGCATACGAGAGAATGCCAATTATTGCTTTGAATCGAAAAGATGAACCATCTGCGAGACTATTCACGCTCTGCCATGAGTTAGTTCATATTGTTACCCGTACATCTGGAATTTGTAACGATGTTAACGAAAACAGTATTTCTCAGAATGTAATGGAAATGAAGTGTAATCAAATTGCCGGCAAGATTCTCGTTCCTCTGAACGAACTATCTTCTCATCCAACCATAGGTAAAATACGGAAATACGGTTTTGACGATAGCTACGTTTATCAAGTATCCAGAGATTTTGCTGTAAGCAAAGAAGTTATTCTTCACGCTTTATGGGAGATGAAGATCATCACGAGGGAAAACTACTTTGATATATTGGCTCGCTATATTGATGAATACAAATCCTATAAAGCAAAGAAGAAGGGAGGCTTTCTCCCGCCTGCTACGGATACTGGGACACAGGTAGGTAAACTGTATGCACGAACAATTCTAAATGCGTATTACACGGATAAAATTTCAGCTCGTGATGCATCTGGATATCTTCTGAATCTGAAAACGAAGAACTTTGAAAAGCTGGAAAGGTGGTGCTTCTAATGGCTGCAAAATACGTATTTGATTCTAATATTTTTATTGGACTGGAACGACGTCAGCCAAGAGATGTGTACCCTTCCGTCTGGAAAAGATCGATGAACTTATGGAGGATGGAACGATAATTTCAAGCGCTGAAGTCTTCGATGAATTATCTTTGGGCGATGATACTCTTTCAACTTGGGCTAAAAGTCGAAAGGAGAGCTTTGAAAGCATACCCGCATGGGCGGTCAGCTTGATTATGTGCCTTGTCGTATTCGTGCTGACGCTCGTTATGGTAATGAGCGTGTACGGACGCTTCTTTCGGCTCTATCTCTATACTGCAATCGCGCCTGTCCCGCTATCGACCTTTGCGGGCGAGCCGTCCTCGCATATTGGCAAATCATTCCTGAAATCGTATGCCGCCGTCTGTCTGGAGGGCGCGATCATCGTGCTTGCGTGTATCATATTCTCGGTGTTTTCCGCAGTCGATCCGGTTGTGACGGAAGGCGCAAGCGCCGTTGCAACTGTATGGGCATATATGGGCGAGCTTATCTTTAACTTGCTCGTATTGACGGGCGCTGTCAAAATGTCGGAGCGCGTTGTGCGCGAAATGTTTGGGCTGTAATAACCATTCCTTAAAGCAAGAAAAATATAATATTTCAGGAATGTAATCCTCAAATCCGTTGACTCGGCGAATAAATCGGGAGTATAATGCAGATAATAATGTTATAGGAGGTGGAACATGATACATCGAATAGGGCGTCCCGAGTATCTTGACTGGTTGGTAAGATGGAAGGAAAAGCAAATCATAAAGGTTGTTTCGGGCGTAAGAAGATGCGGGAAGTCCACCCTGTTTGAAATGTACCGCGACTATCTGTCAGCAAACGGTGTTGAAGATAGTCAGTTCATTGTGTTGAATTTCGAGGATATAGAGTTTGAGTTTATCGATAATTATAAAGTACTCTACCGATACATCGCCGAGCGTTTGCGGCCCGATAAAATGAACTACATCTTCCTCGATGAGATACAACACGTTGACGAATATGAGAAAGCGGTTGACAGCCTGTTCCTTAAAGAAAACTGCGACGTTTATATAACGGGCTCCAACGCCTACTTTCTTTCGGGAGAATTGGCAACGGTGCTTTCCGGCAGATATGTGGAGCTTCAAATGCTTCCGTTATCGTTCCGCGAATTTAGCACGGGATTAAAGGGTACGCAAAGAGAAGGACTGTCAAACGCCGAAAAATTCAACCAATATATCGAGCTGAGTTCCTTTCCCTATGTGCTTCGCTTTGAACTGAATAAGCGTGAGGCACGGGAATATATGCAAGGGCTGTATGATACCGTATTGCTCAACGACGTTGTGAAGCGCAAAAAAATTGCAGATGTCGGCATGCTAAAAAACGTGGCAAAGTTCATGCTCCACAACATCGGCAACAAGGCTTCTTCCACCAATATAGCCAACACCATGAAATCGGCCGGAAAGGGAGTGGATCAAAAAACCGTAGACAGGTATTTGGACGGTTTGAAGGAGGCGCTTCTGCTATATGAAGCAACGCGCTTCAACATTAAAGGGAAACAGTTTTTAACAACGCAAAGCAAGTATTATTGCGTTGACATGGGGCTGCGGAATATGCTTGTGCGGGGCAAGGACAGCGATATAGGACATATTCTTGAAAATGTCGTGTACCTCGAGCTGATACGGCGCGGATACGAAGTATTTGTAGGAGAGATAGACGACGGCGAAGTGGATTTTGTAGCAAAAACAGATGACGGGCAGTATCTTTACTACCAAGTTGCAGCGTCTACGCTCGACCCAAACACGCTAAAGCGAGAGCTTGCCCCATTCAAGCGTATAGCGGATAATTACCCTAAAACGCTGCTTACACTTGATGAAGTGTTTTCCACAGCAGACTATGAGGGAATACAAAAGCGCAACGTATTGGACTGGCTGTTAGATGAATAATTAAAAAGAAAACCACAAAGCTTCCGAGCAATCGGGAGCTTTATTTGATTGGAGGGAAAACGAATTGGAAGTGAAAATCAACCGTGAAATACGGGACTATCAGGAAAACATATTCTTCGGGCTGAACCTGCGTCAGCTCGTTTTTTCTATCCTCGCCATTGGCGTAGCCGTCGGTATCTACTTTGGGCTGAACAATATCCTCGGAACGGAAACTGTATCGTGGATGTGCGTTCTCGGCGCTGCTCCCTTTGCCGCATTGGGCTTTATCCGCTACAACGGCATGAACGCGGAGGAGTTTATCGGCGCATATATCAAGTCCGAATGGCTCATGCCGAAGCACCTGTGCTTTGAGGGCGAGAACGTGTATTGCCTCGCGCTTGCCGAAGCGATTGAGAACAGGCGACCCGATATGCAGGACGAACGGTATCAGAACAAACCGAGAAAGAAGAAAAAGAGAAACGGAGGCGGACGCGATGATTAAAGCACTCTCCCGCATATTGAAGCAGGACAAGGAGCGCATGAATATCCCCAGGTCAGTGCAGCAGGTCATTCCCGTCAAACGGATATGGCTTGACGGCATTTGGCTTGTCGGAAACAAGTACAGCAAGTGCTGGCGCTTCACCGACATCAACTATGCAATAGCATCAAAAGACGATAAAACCTCGATGTTCCTTGATTATTCGGAATTGCTCAATGCGCTCGACAGCAATGCGACAACAAAGATAACAGTCTGCAACAAGCGAATGAATAAGCATGCGTTTGAGGAATCCATACTGCTGCCGTTGCAGGGCGACCAATATGACGGGTATCGCAAGGAATATAACGATATGCTGCTCGACAAGGTAACGGACGTTTCCAACTCCATCGTGCAGGAACGTTACGTCACCGTTTCCGTTGCGGTCAAGAACATTGACGAAGCGCGCAGCTATTTCAACCGCGTGGGCGCAGACCTTTCCGCGCACCTTTCGCAGCTTTCGTCCTTCTGTGAGGAACTGGACAGCGTAGAGCGTTTCCGCATATTCCATGATTTCTTCCGTGCGGGGGAGGAAGTCAGCTTCAGCATGGATTTGAAGAAGATGATAAGACAGGGACGCTCCTTCCGCGACTATATCTGCCCCGACACCTTTGAGTTCAGCAAGGACTGTTTTAAGATGGGCAAGACCTACGGACGGGTGCTGTTTTTGAAAGACTACGCCTCATATATCAAGGACAGCCTTGTTGCCGAGCTTTGTGAGCTTAACCGCAACCTGTTCTTTTCCATCGACATCATCCCCATCCCTACGGATGAAGCGGTGCGCGAGGTGGAAAACAAGCTGTTGGGGGTGGAGACAAACATCACCAACTGGCAGAGAAAGCAGAATCAGAACAACAACTTTTCCGCCGTTATCCCGTATGACCTCGAGCAGCAGCGCAAGGAAGCAAAGGAGTTTTTAGACGACCTTACGACCCGCGACCAACGCATGATGTTCGGGCTTGTGACCATCGTTCATACCGCAAAGAACAAGAAGCAACTTGACCGCGACACGGAAACGCTCCAGAGCATTGCCCGAAAGCACCTGTGTCAGCTTGCAGTATTGAAGTTTCAGCAGATGGACGGGCTGAACACGGCACTTCCCTATGGATTGAGAAAAATCAATGCGCTTCGGACGCTGACCACGGAATCAGCGGCGGTGCTTATGCCGTTTCGCGCCCATGAGATAATGGACGTGGGCGGGACATACTGCGGCATGAACGCCATCAGCCACAACCTTATCATCGCCAACAGGAAAAACCTCATCAACGGCAACGGCTTTATACTCGGCGTGTCCGGCTCGGGCAAATCGTTTTTCACAAAGCGGGAAATCGTGTCGCTGTTCCTCGGGACAAATGACGAAATCATCATCGCAGACCCGCAGAACGAGTACACTTCGCTTGTAAACGCCTTGGGCGGCGCGGCGATCAACCTCTCTCCGACCTCGCCCAACCACATCAACGCCATGGACTTGGCGCTCGGCTATGGTGATAGCGAAAACCCACTTATCGCCAAGAGCGAGTTCGTGCTTTCGTTCATCGAGCAGATCATGGGCGGCACGGGCAAGCTTGAAGCGGTAGACAAATCTATCATTGACCGCTGCCTTACCAACATCTACGCGGAGTATCTTTCGAGCAACTATACCATTCAGCCGCCGACGCTCTCCGACCTATATGCGGAGCTTAAAAAGCAAAAGGAGAAACAGGCAAAGGTGCTTGCGCTTGCCATTGAGATGATTGCACAGGGCAATCTTAATATGTTCGCCCATCAGACCAATGTGGATGTGCATAACAGGCTCATCGCCTACGGCATACGCGACCTCGGCAAGCAGCTTCGGACGCCGGGTATGCTCGTTATGACCGACGCCATTCGTAACCGCGTGGCGCGAAACCGTGAGCGCGGCATCCGTACCCACGTTATCCTTGACGAGATGCACATCTTCTTTGCCAACGACCTATCGGCGCAGTTCTTCGCGGAATCATGGAAACAGTTTCGTAAGGACGGCGCACTTGCAACGGGCATCACGCAGAACGTGGAGGATTGCTTAAAATCCCTCACCGCCCGCACCATGCTTGCAAACTCTGAATACCTTGTCATGCTCAACCAAGCGCCGACAGACCGCATCGAGCTTGCCAAGCTCCTGCACATCTCCGACAATCAGCTTTCGTATATCACCAACGTCGGCTTCGGTAAGGGGCTGTTGAAATGCGGAAACTCCATCGTGCCTTTCGTTGACAATTTTCCCAAGAATACAAGGCTCTATCAGCTAATGTCAACCAAACCCGGGGAAATACAGGAAATCCTCGGCTGATTATCGGGCAATCGCTTCGGCGGTTGCCTTTTACATATTCGGGAGAAAGGAGCGGTGAAGTTGAAGGATATAAAAACAAGATCGTCTGAAAAGACGCTGCGCATATTAACGGATGCGGCAAGAGCCCCAAGAGAGCTTGCGCGCAAATCTCTTATTGAATCCAGAGAAAAGGTGAAAGAGGCAGCCGAGCGTCGGCAGCCGCAGGATGAATCGCCCGAGCAGTATGCTGAAAACCGCATCGAGCAGACCGCCGAGGAAGCCGTACACTGCGCGGGCGACGAGGCTTCCTATCAGGGCAGGCGAATCATTCAAAAGGCAAAGAAGGCCAAGCGGAGCAAGGACATCTTTGAACAGCAGGGAAACCCACCTTCGCGTTCGATGACAAATGGCGGCAGGGCGCAGCAGAGCAGCGCCACCGCAACAAGGGGCAGTACCGCCAATCAGACCAACGCTTATCGCGCCGGACGGGAAAGGGTCATTCAAGACGCGCGGTCCTTGCGGCAGACTGCAAGAAACACACGCTACACCGCAAAGTTGGCGCAGACCGCAGAGCGCACAGCATCGACAGCACATAAGGCGGTAAAAGCATC
>OIZX01001366.1_pt1 | contig 12809 bp, 4 predicted proteins | sample 1588621 | NCBI WGS metagenome assembly OIZX01 (sample SAMN03283276) | human gut metagenome | biome: human-associated habitat; material: feces | host: Homo sapiens | place: Peru | collected 2012
GAGGAATCCAGCCCTAATTTATATTGGTCAAAAGCTTTTAGCGGACAGCAATAAATAAAAATCTAAGATTCACTTGACCTGTATTTTTCGAGTAAGCCCTAAACAAGCATTTATGCGATAAATGAAAAAGAGCCGCCCTGCATTAGGACGGCTCTTTATATTGATAATAGAAAATATTCTAAAATCAGATAGAACTAATATTTAATACGAATTACTTAACGATAACCTTCTTACCATTTACGATGTAAAGACCCTGTGGGAGGTTAGCTGCATTTTCAGCAACCTTAACACCAGTGAGAGTATAAACACCCTTCTGAATCTTAGCGACTGGCTCTGCAATGACACCCTTCACACCAGTAACAACTACGTTAGCATTCTTGATAGCATCCTGGAGCTGATAGTAAGCTGTCATCTTCTGTGAAGAAGTCTCAGCAGTCTGAGCATAATCTACAGCGTGACCGAGGTTGATGTAGATGTTACCATATGTAAGCTTGGTGTTTGGCTCAACAGTTGCATCGTTTTCAAAGCTTGCAATAGACTGGTACATAGCAGCACCCTTCTCAAGTGAAGCTGCAAGAGCTGCAGCAAGATCAGTATCAAACTTAGCCTTAGGACCCATATAGCGCAAGTGGTTACCACCGAATGTGTACTGGTTGCAGCAAGTGTTGTTCAAAGCGTTGTAACCAAGCTCAAGGCTTGTTTCTACCTCATCAGCCTTATCGTAAACAACAGCGTAAATCTCTGGATAATAACCTACGTTGCGGTTTGTATGAATCATGTGAGCTGCGATTGTATCTGCACTCTCTGCGAGCTTACCATAGTAGAATACACCGCTATGAGTATTGCGATCACCATCATAACTGCCTCTCTCGTTGTAGCAAATAGTCTGACAAGACAATACATATACACCAGACTTCAAAACATTTACGTTCTGAGCAAGGCTATTCTTTGGGAAGTATGTATATCCCTTCCATGAACAAACATAAGAACCATTCTCATAGTTCTTGTCAGAACCGCCCTTCCATTTAGCATTTGAATTTTCGTCCATTACACCAGTCCATCCAGTTGGGATTTTGTATTTACTTGCACCTTCAAAGAAAGGATTTACAATCTGGACTTCTGAAGGATTGTTGAAAGCTGCAGTTGTAGCCTCGAATGCAGACTGAGCATCAGCAAGTTCAGTCTTAGCGTCCTTCATCTGCTGAGCGAGTTCCTCGTTGTATTCAGCTGTAGCACTGTTGATGAGAGCCTGAGCCTTATCGATAACAGTCTTGAAAGAAGCCTTGTCGCCATTAGCGTTAGCTGGCAAATTGAGACTTTCGTTAGCCTGTGCAATCTGAGCCTTAAGATCTGTGTAAGGAGCGTTCAAGCTATAGTAAGCATTGATAGCAGAACGAACGATACTCATGCTCTGCTTCAAAGAGTCAGCAGCCACATCAAAGAGCTCAGCACCTGGCTGAAGAACAGAAAGTTCATTATAAACAGCCTGATACTTAGTAGTAGTGTCATTCAACTCAGCCTTACCCCAAGGATATTCAGCCTTGGCAGCAACAACAACTGCAGAATCGAGCATTACCTTAAGAGAATTTGCCTGAGTAGCGATAGCATTAAGAGCAACATAGTCTTCTACGTATTTCTGCATCTCACCATTAGAGTTGTCGCCAACGATACGGAGAACAGGGTTCTGAACGTAAATCTGACCACCAAGAGATTGTGTCAAACCTGGATGCCAGAAACCTGCGTTAAGAGTATCACCATCAGCAACAGTGCTCATAACGAAGTGACGCTCGAAGTTACGCTGATCGAGGTTAAAGGCTACAGAGTCCTTACCTACGAAAACCTTGCAACCTTCAACTGTCCAAGTATAATCAGGAACATTCTGAGTAGCCTTACCTGTACCAGCCATACGATGTCCCTTTGATTCACAAGAGAAGAAATACTTACCAGCAGGCATTTTCTTAACAATCTTAGCTGTACCAGCATTCAATGTATAATAACCTGGGAAATAGTCACGGATATATGGATCTGATGAAGGATCGTGGAACCAACGGGTGTTACCCTCTACATACCAGTCACCATATTTACCATTAGCCTTCTGAATCTTTGTTCTCCAAAGAGCTTTGCTGTCGATCATGCTTGATACATCATAAGAGTTAGCACCGAGGAAAATAGTCTCTGCTTCAACGAAACTCTTAAGAGCTTCCTCTGCTGCAGAAGGATCATCCATTTCTGGAGTACCAAATGCGCCCATAATACTCTCTAACGTACCGCTAAATTCATCACGACCATTCTTGAAGTCATCAAGAGCGAGAAGTGACTTAGCATAAGCGATCTCCTTATCAGAGATACGAGTATCAAATACGCTTTGAACCTCACGAATCTCAACATCTGAAATCTGTGTACCCTGTGTCAACTGACCAAAGCTAACTACGATGTAACCAGTAGAACCACCAGTTACGGTATCTGTGAAAGAATAAGAATAGCTTGTCCATTCAGCATTTAAAGCATCTGTTGTTGCTACCTGCTGGAAACGGTCTGCAGTCTTGCTTACAGTACCATCTGCGTTGGCGAAAACGTCAACATAGTTAGATGTCTTCTGAGTGATAGAAGATGTTCCTGGTTCAACACCCTTCATCTTAAATGTAACAACATAAGTCTTACCCGACTCAAAAGGAACAGCCTGATACATATAGTTGCCTGTAAGATCGGCAGAAGCATCAGCACTCTGGATAACATTGCCACCATCCTGAGCAGCACCAGTTTCAATTGACCAATAGTCTGGGCTAAGAGCACCATCGGAATAATCTTTCCAACCGTCATAATTGGAAGCAAAGTTTCCATTAGCGATAAGGTTATCACCTACCACCTTGAATTTTGCATCATGAGTAAATACATAATCGCCTACATTGTAAGCAAACGATGTCATGGCACCCATGATAGCAGCGAAAGAAATAAGTAATCGCTTGTTCATACGTTTTGTTTTTAAGTTATTAATTTAGGTATTATTTTTCTTAGTTCGTTTGAAGAATATATTGGCGTAATAACACCCAATAACATGATTCTGCTGCAAAATTAAATAAAAAAGCGACACTCACAAAGTATTTTTCTCCTCATTTTTGGAAAATATTACGCTGCGAGTGTCGTTTTATCAAAATCTATAGTAAAAAATCATTTTTTATGCTTAGATTTTCTGATTACAGCCTTGGTTACTACCTTAGGCTCTGATTTTAATGTTGCCGCTATGATTGTTGCCATCTGCTTAGCTCCATTTTCTGTAGGATGAATACCATCTCGTTGCATCTGCTTGCCATCATTATCCTTGAATGCTGAATGCAGGTCTATCACCTCAAGTTTGTTCTTCTGAGCGAGCTCATATATAATAGGTGTAATACCATTAACAATAACGCTATCGTTGATAGTCCAAGATGGTTTGAAAGCTGGGATAGGAGTAGCGATACATATTCTTGGCTTTGCAGGCAATGCTTTGAGCGAGTCTATCATCTGCTGCATATCAGCCTCATATTCATTACCATACTTCCAGTTTTGGTCCTTTGAATCGTTGGTGCCAAGTTTTATAACCACGATGTTAGGATTGAAAGCCAAGGCATCTTTCCATGCCAACTCCTTCATATAAGGATGGTCGCCCTTGTTGAGCATAGTGCGAGCGCCTACACCGAAGTTCTTCACATAATAGTCTTTACCCAGCATCTTCTGCAACTGAGCAGGATAACCATTCACCTCTGCCATATCGATACCTGAGCCATCGGTGATGCTATTGCCGATACAAGCAACACGTTGAGCATCTGCCTTAGGCGAAGGAAGATTCTTTAACCATGTGGTAAGCTCGTAGAGCATTTGGTCGTGGTAGGTGTAGTTGCTACGGAAGCCAAAGCCATGACCACCAGAAGGATAGATATACATAGCACATTCGTTGCCACATCTGCGCATAGCTTCATAATACTTTATACCATTAGTCAATGGTGGCACCACTCTATCGTCGGCAGCCATAAGAAGGATGGCAGGAGGAGTGAGGTGACGACGCACGGCATTATAGTTAGACCATTCTTTCACCAATGTTTTGTCATTTCTACCTTCGCCAAGGAAACCTACACAAGAACCTTTGTGTGTTTCGCGTTCATCCATAGAGATAACAGGATAAACCAAAATTGAGAAGTCCGGACGAGCATAGAAAGGAGCATGTGTACTTACAGAAGAAGCAAGATGTCCACCAGCGGAGAAGCCCATGATACCTACATCATGTGGATTAATATGCCATTGGGCAGCGCTATCTCTAACTGTCTTTATTGCATTATAAGCATCAGAGAGCGGAATATTGCGGTCGCCCTTTGGCATACGATATTTCAATACGCATAGTGCAATGCCTTGCTTATTGAAATACTCAGCCCAGTCGTAGCCTTCGTGTTGCATAGCAAGATGCGAATAGCCACCACCAGGACAATCAACTACTGCCCTACCCGATGGATTCTCAGGCAAGAATACTTCGAGTGTAGACTCGCCATCGGCTGAGTTTACAATCTTCAGTTTGCGTGTTGTCTGCGCATTGGCGCAAGCAAACAACATTGGCAAAGCCAACGCTAATAGAATTAGTCTTTTCATTGTTTATGTTTAGTTTTGATATCTACTTAAGATAGTATTATGCAAAGATACATAATTTTATTTCAACAACATCCAGATAAACTAATTTATTTAGAAAAGTTAAAGCTATAATAAAAACAATTGAGTGGAACATCACTGCCCCACCCAATCTAATCACCTAACTTTTTCTACTAAAATAAATAATCTCATTTTGATTACTTTAATCTACTTATAAACATGAATTATGGTAATACTCGTTATGCTTACAACGACTTATGGAACTCTACTTCCACAATTCGCAAGTCCACTTTACCCTTCTTGCTCACGAATCTATCAAGTTCGCCAGCATTGCCACCAGCCAACTCCTTGGTATCACCAAAGGCATTGCTGTCTACAGAAGGTGCAAGCATCTTTATTGTTATATCCTTAGTGGCAACAACCTTGCTAAGAGGAATATGAACATAGCCGAGTGTGGCGTATGTCATACCTTTCCATAGCAGCTTCTTGCCAGAATATATAGCCAAAGGATAGCATTTGTTGCGCCAGCCTGTGAGCTTTATCACTACCTCGTCAACCTTTTCCTTCTTAGCGAAGGTATAAGTTGCCCAAGCATTCTCCTTGTTGCCATCGCTCTTCCATTCTGAGAGTTCGTTGTCATCGTATGAGTTTACGATATTCTTTTGGTTAGAGCCAGCCTTGGCAGAAACGATATCTACAGATGTTGATACATCCTTATATGAAGGAGTTGAAGGTGTTTCACCACGAGTAAGAACAGACTTCAGAGTCAACGAAGGATTGTATGTACTCACACCATTATGGGTATCGATAGCCGATGTGTGCATGGTGATGGTGACAGGAGCAAGACCATTAGCAGCTGCTGTCAGATTAATCTCGCCTGCATTTACGGTGCTTCTAACCAACACTCTGTTTACACCACACTCTACAGGCAATGAAGATTCGCCAATGAAGTTGGTAAATGTAGAAACAGTCTGTGGACCATCGAGCATACCTTCCTTACCATTCTCAGCATTCTTCTTACCCTCGGCCTTGTCGGCATTCTTGGTTATAGGAGTAGCGATACCGCCAAGCAACTTGCCTTCGCCCCAAAGATGAAGGTCTATCATGCGGTTGTCTAATGGACAGCGACGACCTTGCTTGTCTACAACTTCTATCTGCACCAATGCCAAGTCGGCACCATCAGCCTTGAAGCCTTCAGGGTTTTCTATTGTAGTGAGCTTAATCTTATATGGCTCGCCAACAGTTTCTATAGCATAGCGCGAAATCTCTTTGCCACCACGATAGCTAACAGCCTCGAGTTTGCCTGGCTGATAAGCCACATTGTCGAAAGTATATAGATACTCATGCGAACGCTTGCCTGCCGCCAAAGCCTTACCATTAAGGTAGAGAGCAACACTATCGCCAGTAGAAACAACATATACAGGTTTCTTCACCCCCTTGTCGTAGTTCCAGTGACCAATGATATATGTATTGTCACGCTCAGGAGTTACCCATCCATCCCACATCACCTTATGTGCATAGAAAGCATCCTTTGGTATACGAATGGCATCTGTAACACCGCTTGTGCGGTAGTTTACCTCGCCACGCCAATGGGTATTGGTATCCGAGAACACAATCTTAGCACCTCCAGAATTAACTCGTTTGCCTGTACCTGGACGCTCCAGATAGTAGTCGTACCAACGCTCCACCATCGACTTAGCAAAAATATCCATATTGTGGTTATATTCCTTAGCAGGCTTGCCACGATATAAAGGTCCGTCGCCTTCCTTATGGAAAGGATAGCTGTATTCATCCCAATATTTTCTCAAGCCTTCGTCGCGATGATATTCCATCTGCCACATAGGGTGCTTATGGCTCTTGTTTACATATAGCATCTCGCCACCATATTCAGCCTCGTCGATGTCCAACATCTCACGACTGCCGATGGCTCTACCTCCATTTGGGTCATATTTATCGCGAATAGCTTTAAGCTCTATCATATGCTCGCGGCTGATACTCTCGTTGCCACCCTCATAGAAGAGGATACTTGGGTTGTTGCGATTGTAGATGATAGCATCGCGCATCAACAGCACACGTTGTTCCCATCTTCTTCCTTCTACATCTTTCTCTGCATCGCCTGCAGGCATTGCTTGGATAAGACCCACACGGTCGCAACTCTCTATATCTTGCTTCCAAGGTGTTACGTGCATCCATCTAACGAGGTTACCTCCCGACTCCACCTGCAGATTATTGCTATAGTCGCTCAACCATGCTGGCACACTCATACCTACGTATGGCCACTCATTGCTTGTGCGCTGAGCATATCCGTGCATCATTATAACACGGTCGTTGAGCCACACCTTGCCTTCTGCAAACTTAGTCTTACGGAAACCTGTGCGAGTAACGACCTCATCAATCTCCTTACCGGTATTATCTACGAGGAATGTCTTCACGGTATATAGATAGCCATAGCCCCAACTCCAGAAATGAACATTGCTTAGCATACCATCGGCAGTAACAACGGTCTTTTCTCCTGGCTTCAAGGTCACGCTGTTGCCATCCATATATGCTACTGTCTTACCATCTGCATCGATGAGTTCGGTATGCAGATTAAAGGTGCGTGGAGTCTTTCCATCGTTCTTAACCTCAGCCTCTACATTGAGCTGCATCTTATGAGCAGGGATATCGAAGTCGGAACCATAGATATAGGTTCCTGTTGTTCCAAGGTTGCTATATAGAGGTAAAGTCTGATATACGGTACCCGTTACATGCAACCACACATTCTTTGGTATACCACCATAGTTGGCATTAAAGTTCTTATCATTCCATTGATAGCGGCTATTGGTAGCACGCTCTCTATATGTCCAACTATTGTCGACACGAACAGCCAATACATTCTTACCTTTTATTATATAAGGTGTAAGGTCGTAGCCGCTTGCCATAACACCATTCTCTGATATGCCGAGATGATGACCATTGAGATAGAAGTCGGCACCGAAGCGCACACCTTCGAACTCAACGAAATATTTCTTGTCTTGAATTTCTTCTACATTGAAATGCTTGCGATACCATACCACTGTGTCCGACAAGTCGTGACAAGGCACCTTATATGCCTCACCATCATTCCATGCGCGAGGCAATGTCACCTTGTACCATGCAGCATCATCCACTGATACAGCTTCACCATTTTCCATATCGCCGATATGGAGGCGCCAATCACTATTGAAGTTTAGCTTTTGACGTGTAGATGCAGATATACCCAAGAAAGGTAATAGCATCATTACAACACAAAGTGTTTGTTTAATTAGTTTAATAGCGTTTGTCATATCTGAAAATCGATTGTTTTTTTTCTTTTGCAAAGATAAGATAGATAATGACACCTTCCTTGTAAAAAGGACATGAAAAATAGGAATTTTATACGAAAAGAGCCCATTCCCCTAAGAGAACAGGCTCTTTAATAGATATACAGTAAATTACAAGTTACTTAACAACGATCTTCTTACCATTGCGGAAGTATACACCGCTTGGTAAACCTTCGGTTGAAGTAGCATTCTTACGAACGAGCTGACCCTTGAGGTCGTAGATATCGTTGCGACCATACTTAGCACCGAAAGGAACTACGCCAATAGCTGTAGGGTCTGAAACGACAGTGAGCTTACCCTCAGAAATCTTGCTCATATCCCATGCCATTCCGAGTGGAAGGTTAGGAAGAACATAGTTTGGAGTTCCAGCAAACTGATTAGCTGTCCAAAGTGTTATTACATCACCATCCTTAGGAGTGTATGAAGAAGCTAACACAACCTCGATAGTACCATTGATGGTCAAGGTATTCACATTCTCGATAGTAGTGTTGCTATATGAACCCTTACCTACAACATACTTACCTATAGACGAGATGGTAACATTCTTACCTCCGAAGTTGATCTTACCAGAAGTAGCATTAGCGAACGCACCAACTACCAATTCACCGTTGATAGTGAATGAAGAGTTTGTAAGAGCTGTTGTTCCTGTAACACCACTCAAGCGTGCCTCCTTGTCAACAGTTACTGCACCAGTACCGATTACATTGCCTGAAGTCAAGCATAGTTCACCTTCTGCAACCTTTACGCTACCTGTATTATCCCAGCCTGCACCAACAGTAAGCTTACCAGTACCAATCTTCACGAAGGCGGTATTTGTGCCTGTGACCTTGCCACTCCATCTGTAGTTAGTCTCGTTACCAACCTTCCATGTGTTGTAACCAGAAACTCCGTTACCGAAGTCAACCAATCCACCGAGCGCACCAGTACCTGTTACCTTACCGATAGCGAAGGTCTTACCAGTATTCTGAACTTCCATACCCTCAGGGATATCCATAGTTGCCTTTGGCAAACCATAGCTATTGTCGAGAGTGAAGCGATTATCCTTATAAGGCATCAGAGGTTTAATAGTACCTTCAAACTCTGACATGTTACACTTTACATGAGTACGAGGAGCCATCCATGAACCACCACTTACCAATGGGCAGTAGATAGAGAGAGTACCTTCACCAGTAATCTTATTGGTATAAGAATTGCGTTCTGCAAGGTTCCATTTAGCGCTCTTACCCTTGGCAACAGAGATTGCATAGCTTGTTGAAGTACTTTCTGTCAAAGTGCCACCATGGAGTTCTACCATCTTGGCAGGAATTGTGATTGCTTGGTTCTTTACAGCACCTGCAACAACAACGAGCTTATTGAGCGAAGTGTTGTTATTTGTCAATATCATTGTACCAGCACCTTTCTTATAGGCAACTGTACCTGAGAGAGTCTTATTGGCTGTGAAATCTTTTGGATTATCAATAACACCACCATCCTCTGTTTCAAACTTGATTGGTGAGTTTGTTGTTACAGCAGCTTCAGTACGCAGTGTTGCACCATTCTCAATAACCATCTTGGAAGCCAAAACAACATTAGCACCAAGGTTACCAGAGTTCTTGACATCACTTGCCAAAGCATTTACGTTGAGCACACCACCAGAGATGCGTGTACCGCCAGTATATGTATTGTCGGTGCGGATAGTAGTAGTACCAGTTCCGCGCTTTACCAATACGGTATTGCCTGTGATAGCACCATCACCGCTGAGGTTGTAAGCAGCAGTATTGTCGAAGATAACGCTGTCTGCCTCGATATCTGAGTTAAGAACAACATTCTTTATCGCTGCATCGTCGTTGAATACCACCTTATCGCCATTCACGAAGTTTGCCTTTGTAGCATCTGATGCCATAGCGAAGTTCTTGGTATTAGCAACATCCCAAGTAGCGCTCTCAGCACCTGTCCATACAACAGTTGAAGCATCGCGAACGCCTTCTACTACGAGGTATAGGTTGTTGCCTTCCAAAGCGAGGTGCGATTTTTTTGTATTATCCAAGCCTTCGAGTTTGATAACTGAAACATCGCCTTCTACCTTGTCGAATGTTGCCAACAAATACTTACCTGCAGCAAGACCGTTGGTGCCATGATTGTTGAATTCAAAGACTGGTGTTAGATACTGTGGTCCAAACTTCCAATCCTTAGTTTCGATACTGAGCACCTTGCCCTGAATGAAGTCTGAGCTTAGGTCGCCATAGATATCGAATACTACACGTGAGCCGAAGCCAAGGCTAAGGTTATCTGTAGTGATAGTACCCTTAGTGTCAGCACATCCTGGACGAAGCTTGGCATCGTATTCCATCTTGATGCTGCTAAACTTGCCACCATTAGAGTTAAGCTCAGCAAAGCGGTTGAGCCACAATGGTGAGTTGAGCATTGTGCCATCGAAGTTTACAACACCTGCCCATATATCAGTATTGCCAGTATGCTTGAAGTCTGCCTTTGGCAATGTCAAGATACCATCGCCCTGCTTTACAAGGCGTGCATCGCCAGCAAGTCCGCCACCATTAACTGTACATGTGTAAGTTGTTGTGTTTATAGGATAGCTCTTTGCTGAAGCCTCGCTTGGTGCAGAACCCTGTACCCATGTAGGAACATTGAATGTCAATACGCTTGGCTTAGCACCATCAGCGATATTTACAGAGGTATTTGCATTGTCGAATACGAGAACATGCTCGCCATCAAGACTTGAACCGATAGTTCCACCGTCAGCAACTTCCTTTCTACCTGTTGTAGTCAATGGAGGAGGAGCTATAGTGATACCTTCAAGTTCGCCCATGAAGTAGCTTACGTGAGGTGGCTGATTGTAGCCACACATCTGCCATACCATAGAATTACGATACTGATGATCGAACCAAAGGTTGTAGTTGCGATATGCTGTAGGAGTTGGAGTAGAATAAATGCGGATGTTGTTGTCAGCAGTACGCATGATAATCTCCTCACGCCAGTCGCCAAGGATATCGCCCTGATAGCATGGTGTACCCTTAGTATCGTTGTTAGTCAATGAGCCTTGACATGTATAGATAGGACCCGACTGACCATATTTATATATACCACCCTCAGTATTCTTTCCAGCTACATAGTTGAAAGTCTCTGAGAGCAGGTCGCCATCCCAATAGATGTTGAAGTTATAAGCTACACCTGGAGCTGAGAGTTCTGAAGAAGCCTTATTAGCAACAGTACTTACAGGATCGCCGTATGCAAAGCCAATACATCCAGGGACGTTATTGGTAAAGTTACCACAAATACAGCGACCAATATCACTACCTACTTTCAATTGCGAAACATACACCTTGCTGGTTGTAGCATCACGATAGTTGAAACCTTCTTCATCCTCGTTGCAGGCATACTGCTCGAGTCCATGGATATATGGATTCAAGTCGCCAACATGCTGCGCATCTCCATGACCGAAACCTGTGGTAGACAATCCCTTACCATTGTCGTCGATAACCATCGAGCCGAATACTATCTCATCGCGACCGTCCATATCAACATCTGCAATAGCATAGTTGTGATATCCCTGTCCCTTCCAAGGGCCATTGGTATTATTAAACCAGCGCCAACGCTCCTTCAAGGTATGTGTTGCAGGGTCTACATCAAGGGCTATCATCTTATGACGGGTATAGATACCGCGAGCAAGGAAGATGCTTGGCTTCTTGCCATCAAGAAATGGAGCACCGAAGAAATGCTTAGTACAGCGGTGACCATAGCCATCGCCCCAAGCTTTCTCAAGACTTGTTTCTCCATCTTCGAGTCTCTTCAAAGGATATTCTTTACATTCGTATGGTTTACCTGTAACACCGTCCATATATACAAGGTATTCAGCACCTGTACACATAAACCACTGTCCGCTCTTGGTGCCGCTACGATAATTCTTCGAAGCGTCGCCTACAACATATGTAGAACCATCAGCACAATGGATAGTAGTGCCGTCAGCAGCACGCATCACAACTTCTGCCTTACCGTCACCATCCCAGTCGTAAGCAACGATATTCTGCTCATTGTTCTGGAAGTCACCCATGTTAGGTCCGCAGTTTACCCACCACAAACGGGTGCCATCGAGCTTCAATGCCTCGAAGATGCTATATTCGCCTTGGTAGCCTTCCTTAGGATATCCTGCAGCTCTTTCGTTTGCGTTGTCAAACTTCATCAACATATCGAGCTGGCCATCGCCATCGAGGTCGGCACAGCAAGCATCGTTAGGAACCAAGGTACTCTTGATACCTTCGTGCTTGAGTTTAATCTCCTTATAGCTTGATGCCCATACCGAAGCAGGCTTGCATTGTGCCTGTTCCTGACCTTTGATAATGGCAGAAACAGTATAGGTGTTAGCAAGAGTACCTGATTTGTCGGTGAAATTAGAAACTGTCAATGGTTTGTCGTTGAGCTTCACACCATTGCGATAAACGTTATAGGTAACGTCATAATACTCCTCAGCAGGAATACGCCAATTGACGTACACACCTCCCGACACCTTCATGGCGATAACACCACGATCAAGTTTATCGGTCTGTCGCTGTGCTTGTGCACCACCTGCCACAGCTGTAAGTGCAGCTGCAAATAGTAGTTTTTTGATCATATTTATTTTAGTTAGATTCTTTATTTTCAGTTAGTATACAAATATCTTGTAACAAGTTTAGGGTATAACTTTTAGAAATTGTATATAATACAATTATGCTTGCAAAGATAATGGAAAATATAGAAACAGGATAGCAAATATCAAAAAAAAAAGGAGAATATCAAAAAAATAAGGGAAAACATATAATATACTAAAGTTTCGCATGTACGGAAGTTATAGTAGTTAAAGAAGTTATCACTCCCTTCGGT
>OIZX01001372.1_pt1 | contig 12752 bp, 7 predicted proteins | sample 1588621 | NCBI WGS metagenome assembly OIZX01 (sample SAMN03283276) | human gut metagenome | biome: human-associated habitat; material: feces | host: Homo sapiens | place: Peru | collected 2012
AGCGTGAGCGTCGTCCACGTCCTGAGCGTGGTGAGCGTCGCGGTCGTCGTGATGACCGTCATGAGGGTCGTGGTGAGCGTCCTGCTCGTCAGCCACGTCGTTACGAGCATCGTGATGAGGAGCAGGCTCCAAGAGACTTCAATGATTCTCTCGATCACAACAATGATGTAGAATAATCTGTATTATACATTATTATATATAAGGGTACGTTTCCAAAAGAAACGTGCCCTTTTTCTGTCTATTGTGTAAACTGTGCTCTGATAGAAGATAGTATAGTATTGCAAGTGTGGCTTTTTGTCATGTTATTGGCGTTTTTGCTTATAAAATGAAAGGCTTTTGCTGTTGTTTTTAAAAATAGTTCAATAAATATTGTTATATTTATAACATTTTTTGTACTTTTGCACTTGATAAAGCGTATTAGAGTTTAATTTTTATTAGTATTTTATGAAGAAGCAGTATCTACATTCTGCTGGAAGCATCAGGTTTAGTGCTTCCTTCATTAACAGAATGCTGTTGCTTTGTTTGTTGGGCATTGTAATGCCCCAGGCTATTTATTCAGCAACAAGCTATTCAGTTCAACAGAGAGAGACAGTTAGTGGAGTAATTATCGATGCAAACACACAGGAAACGATTGTTGGTGCAAGCGTTATGTTAAAAGGTAGTTCTCAAGGTACAGTAACAGACATCGACGGTAAGTTCTCGCTGTCGGTAAGCAAACTTCCTGTAACATTGGTGGTTTCATATGTGGGTTATCAGAAGAAGGAAGTAAAGGTTTCCTCTCTGGATGGTGCCCTTACCATCAGTCTTACTGAAGACACTCAGATGATGGATGAAGTGATTGTCACAGGTTATGGTACATTTAAGAAATCAGCTTATGCCGGTTCTGCAGCCAATGTGAAGGCCGACAAGATAGCCGATGTTCCTTCGGTATCTTTCCAGGATATGCTCCAGGGTAATGCCACTGGTGTGCAGTTTACATCTACTTCTGGTCAGCCTGGTGCCTCTTCGAGTATCAACATTCGAGGTATGGGCTCTATCAATGCCGCCAACACACCGCTTTATGTAATTGATGGTGTGCCCATGATTAGTGGCAATATCAGTTCGTTAGATTCTGATTCAGGTCTCGACATTATGTCGACTATCAATACCAATGATATTCAGAGTATTACTGTCATCAAAGATGCTGCAGCTGCATCACTTTATGGTTCGCGTGCAGCCAATGGTGTCATCATTATAACTACCAAGCAGGGACAGCAGGGCAAACCAAAGATTTCTCTGCAGGCAGACTGGGGATTCTCTGACTTTGCTATGGAGTATCGTCCCGTCATGAGTGGTCAGCAGCGACGCGACTATATCTACAATGGTCTCTATGCAGGCGCGCTTCGTGATGGTGAGAGTGAAGAGGATGCCAAGGCCTATGCCGACGAGAACATCGATACTTATGCACCCGTGCCATGGTGTGGATTTGTAGATTGGGACGATGTGCTTTTCAAGAAAGGAAGCCATCAGCAGTATGAGGCATCGCTGTCGGGCGGAACGGATAAGTTTAAATATTATTCTTCTTTGAGTTATCTCAAGCAGGAGGGTATCACACAACGTTCCGGTCTGGAGCGTCTTTCTGGTAGATTGAATGTCGACTACAAGGCCACCAATAAGTTGACTCTTGGTGCTAACATCCTCTTCTCAAGTGTCAACCAGGACGTTTATAGCGAGGGATTCACCTATACATCTCCTTTCTATTCTTCGAGAAGTGCAGTGACTCCATCTGATCCTGTATATAACGAGGATGGCACATGGAATCGTGAACTGATTCGCATCGGTGACCGTAACCCGGCACTTGCCAACGAATATGATTCTCAGCGTGAGTATGTCACCCGTACTTTCAATACCATTTATGGTCAGTATGAGTTTATCAAGGACTTGAAGTTCAAGACCACCTTCAGTTATGATTATATCACGACAAAGGGAAAAGATTGGGCAGACCCACGTACCTCTAATGGTGATGATATCAACGGTGGTATGTCAAAGAAGTTCTATGAGCGTCGCAAAATGATGTGGGGCAACCAGCTTACCTATAAGCAGACTTTTGCAAACGTACATCATCTCGATGAGCTTTTAGGTTATGAGATTGACGATCAGTATCGTGACTATTTGTCAGGATATGCTACCAACTTCGCCACTCCCGATAAGAACGACATCTCTAATGGTAAGAAGACGGAGTCGGTAGGCGGTTCTGATAGTCGCACACGTATGGTTTCTTATATCGGACGTGTAAACTATGATTATGACAACAAGTATTTTCTTGGACTCAGCTATCGTGTAGACGGAAGTTCTCGTTTGCAGCGTTCTCATCGTTGGGGTAACTTCTGGTCGGTATCTGGTGCATGGCGTATCATCGACGAGGACTTCATGAAACCAGTATCAGACTGGCTTACCGATTTGAAGCTTCGTGCATCTTATGGTGTAAATGGTACTTTGCCTTCCGACTATTATGGTTATATGGCATTGAGCAGCTTGAGCAACGGCTACAATGAGCAGCCTGCCATCATTATCTCGCAACTTGCCAACGATAATTTGAAGTGGGAAACCAACTATAACCTGAATTTAGGTCTCGACTTCTCGCTCTTCAATCGTGTGAACGTTACCTTAGAGTATTATCTGCGTAACACCAAGAACCTTCTTATGGATAGTCCGGTGTCTATGACCACAGGTTTCAGCTCTTACTTGATGAACGTGGGACAATTGAGAAACCAAGGTGTGGAACTGGAAATCAACTCAACCAATTTCAAGACCAAGGACTTTGAGTGGAAGACCACATTCAATCTTTCACATAACACCAATAAGGTTGTCAACCTCGATGGCGATCAGACAGAGATAGTAAGCGGTACTCAGATTCACAAGATAGGTCATTCTTATCGTACATTCTATATGATAGAGTTTGCAGGCATCAACCCCGAGAATGGTAATCCACAGTTCTATAAGAACGACCTGCTGGAGGATGGATCCTATAACAAGGAAATCACCGAGAATGCAAGCGAGGCAAAGTCGATTATGCTCGACAAGCATGCAGAGCCTAATGTCACTGGTGGTCTCTATAATAGCTTCCGCTACAAGTGGTTCGACTTGAGCTTCCTCTTCAACTATCAGTTTGGTGGTTGGTCGTACGACACCTGGGCGCAGAAGACCGAGCATGGTGGCTATGATATGGAGGCCAACATCCCAACATATTATGCTGACAGTTGGAAGAAGCCAGGCGATGTCACCAAGTATGAGCAGTTCTATGAGAAGAGTTCCAGTGTGGCAATGCACAAGATCACCAACAGCCGTCGTCTGCACAGCACCGACTTCCTACGTCTGAAAACCTTCACCCTTGGCTTCACCTTGCCAAAGCAATGGCTTTCTTCTGTAGGCTTGAGCAATGCTCGTATTTATATGTCAGCTAATAACCTGTGGACATGGGCAGCCTGGGATTATTATGATCCGGAGTCTGTGGTTAACGGCAGTGCCACACAGGCCACCCCACCACTCAAGACAGTTACTTTCGGTTTGAATGTTAATTTCTAAAAATGAATGATTATGAACAAGATATATAAATATGTAATGATGGGAATCGTTGCTATAAGCATGTCTTCGTGTGGCAATGACTGGCTCGATCTTGATCCATCAACATCTGTGCCTACCAAGGTTACCTCAAAGTCTGAGGTTGACGCCACTCTGAACGGTATATATAGTACCATGCAGTCTCCTTACGCCTATTCTGGTCGATTGGTGTATTATGGCGATATGACTGGCGACGACATGCAGGCAGTCAGCTCTACCAAGCGTACAGCATCGGCTTATCTTTATGGCTTTACCAAGAGTAATGTGCCTTCTTCTTATTGGGCTTATCCATATAGTATTATTCAGAACTGCAATGTGATATTGACCAATATCGACAATATAGTGGTTTCTGATGCAGACAAGCAGACCATGAACGACTATAAGGGTCAGGCTCTTGCCCTCCGTGGTATGTCGCTTTTCGATTTGACCAAGCTCTATGGTTATCCCTATACCTATGACAATGGTGCCTCTCTGGGTGCCAGCATCGTAACTGATGTGGTGGATAAGGACTATATGCCTCAGCGCAGTACGGTGGCTCAATGCTACGAACAGATTATTAATGACTTGGAGGCAAGTATCAATTTGCTTGGCGAGAAGTTCAATAAGGGCAAGATCAATAAGTGGGCAGCCCTGACTCTCTTGAGTCGTGTGTATCTCTATCATGGTGACAACGAGAAGGCTCTTAATGCAGCCAAAGCTGCCATAGAGGGCGCTGAAAGTCATCAATATCAGCTGTGGACCAACGAGGAGTATCCTACAGCATGGTCGAACGATGTGAGTGAAGCTTCTACCAATAAGGGCGAGGTACTCTTTGAGATAGTCAACCTTACAACCGATTCTCCAGGAAAGGAAAGTTTAGGTTATCTCTATTCTCCCAATGGATATTATGACGGTTGTGTCACAAAATCGTTCTACAATTTCCTCAAGAAAGACAACGATGATGTTCGTCTGAAGATTATCAATGTGGCTACCAAGGCTCAAGGTTATTCTTCATCTGTTTATGGACGTGGATATGTCAACAAGTATCAGCCACAGCAAGGTGAGGGTGTTGAGGATGCTAATATTCCTTTGATTCGTCTCTCTGAAGCCTATCTCAATGCTGCTGAGGCTGCAGCCAAGTTGACAGCAGCAGGTAGCGACCATAATGCTGAAGCTGTGAAATATCTCGGTGCTATCGTCAGTAGAGCCAATCCTGCTAAATCGGTTGATGCATCTTCTACGGTTACAGTAGACCAGGTGCTTGATGAGCGTCGCAAGGAATTGGTGGGTGAAGGACAACGTATGTTCGACTTGCTAAGAAATGGCAAGAAGGTGGTGCGTGTAGAAGAGAGCAACAGCACTTTGAGCAAGACCAAGCATACTTGTGGTAAGGACTTTATGACAATAGGCGAAGGCGAAGACAACTTCTATAAGGTTGTGCTTCCTCTTCCATTGGCAGAGCGCAATGTAAGTCATTTGCAAAATAATCCTGGTTACGGAGAATAATCCGTGAAGGGGTAAAAAAAACATGAAATGAAGAAAAACAATAAGTTTTTATTGGTAATGATGATGGTGATGCTGACGATGTTCAGCATCACCATTTCGGCTAAGGAGCATGCCGACGACAAGAAATTGTCGTGCGACGGTCCCTATGTGGTTTATCAGGCAGACGGTAGTGTGAGAGTTATCTCGGTGACTTTGAATGGCGAGGTGAAAGATACTGTCTATGCCGTTTTGCCAAAAGATTTTACCCTACATGTGGCAGACCATGAGGGCAACTATCCTTTCTCCGTGCGTCTACATTCTATAGCTCGTCAGCCATGGAAGCAGAGCCAAGCTAAGAAAACCTTCGTGATGTCCGATCCTCATGGTAGGCTCAACTTGGTTGTCAATCTGTTGAAGGCCAATGGTGTTATTGACAGCAAGCTTCGCTGGGCTTATGATGACAATCAGTTGGTGGTTATTGGCGATATCTTCGATAGAGGTTATGACGTACCTCAGATTTTTTGGCTCTTCTATAAACTTGAGGCTGAGGCAGCCGAGTGTGGCGGGCGTGTTTCTGTATTATTGGGCAATCACGAGCCTATGGAGTTAGCTGGCGATATGCGTTATGCCAAACCTAAATACAAGATGCTTGCAGACACCTTAGGGTTCTCTTATCGCCATCTCTTCGGTTCGAATACCGAGCTGGGCAGATGGCTTGCCACACGTAATGCGATACAGGTCATTGGCCGCAACCTGTTTGTCCATGCAGGAATCAGTAAAGAGTTCTATGATCGTAACTTGAGTATCCCCGTGGTCAACGACACTATCAGCAGTGTGCTTTTTATGAAGAGCAAGCAGCGCAAGGCTCATTCTGAGTTCTGTAAGTTTCTTTATGGCAACCGTGGTCCCATTTGGTATCGTGGCTTGGTGCTGAAGACCAAGAAATGGTCGCCTTTGTCAAGCGATTCTCTCGATATGGTGCTTCAGCGATACAATGTGGACAGAATCTATGTAGGTCATACGATATTCAAGGACATCAAGCGTTTCTATAAGGGAAAAGTCATCGCAGTGAATGTTGACAACCTAAAAAACTATCTTCACCATCGCGGTAGGGCAGTCCTGATAGATGAGGATAAGCTCTATGTCGTTGGCGACAAGGGCATTAAGCGTAAGTTGTAGATAGTGTTTAGTATAGACTATCGTTATTGTATTAGCATACTTTCGTTTGTGAGAGATTGGGATGTAAACTCCTGTTTCCACAAACGAAAGTTTTTTCTTTTTAGGGTGAGTCGATTTTTATTTCCTTGTTTTCTTCTTTAGTTTGTCAGCCTTTTGTCTTTTATGCAAGATGTATATCAATGTATATGTGTACACTATAAACCACACAGTTTTTTTTGTCAAAAAACAGCCTCAAAAAATGAACATACTTGCGATGGCCATCGCAAGTACTTTCGTTGCCCATCGCAAGTACTTTCATCGCCCATCGCAAGTACTTTCGTTTTTGGCGGGTATTTCTGTTAAAAAATCAAGGAAATGGAGAGCTGTGTATTTTTTGATAAGGCTTCAAGTCAAAGTGGGTGGAACTTAGAAATGTATAAAAACAAAAAAGCCTCGCAAGTTGTAACTTGCAAGGCTTTGATTTGCGCTTCAAGATGGGCTTGAACCAACGACCCCCTGATTAACAGTCAGGTGCTCTAACCAACTGAGCTATTGAAGCATTAGAGGTAAATGATTTCTCATTTGCGGTTGCAAAGGTAGTGACTTTTTTTTATTCCACCAAATTTTTTTGAGAAAAAAATGTATTTTGAGCTAAAAAACTTCATTTTTTTAGGTTTTTGGCCTCTTTTTAGGATATAAATGAGTATTTTTGTAGGCGAAAGGCGTGTACGAACACTCCATGTAGAACTAAGAAATATTTTTAAGTAAAATGAAAAATAGATTATATGTAATGGTGCTGGCTGTGGTGCTGGCTATTCCTGGTTGGGCTCAAAAGGAGAAAAACCATGATTTTGTAGTGGCTAAAAATATGGATGTCTTTACTTCTATCTACAAGAATCTGGATATGATGTATGTAGATACACTCGATGCAGACGAAGTGATAGGTAATGGTATCAATGCCATGTTGCGCAGTCTTGACCCCTATACAGAGTATTACCCTGAGTCGAAGGTGAAAGAACTCAAGAATATGCTTACAGGCAAGTATGCTGGTATAGGTTCTGTGGTGAGATATAATTTCCAATTGGGTTATACGGTCATCAATGAGCCTTACGAAGGTATGCCCGCCCAAGAAGCTGGTTTGAAGAAGGGGGATATTATTTTAAGCATCAACGACTCTACGATGAAGGGGAAGGATGTGAGCTATGTGAGCGATCGTCTGCGTGGCGAGCCTGGCACCTCATTTATCCTCAAGGTGAAGCGGCCCAGCACGGGCAAGGTGATGAAAGTGAAACTCACCCGTCGCACCATCCAGATGCCTTTCTTGCCTTACTATGGAATGCTTGATGGAGGTGTGGGATACATGAACTTCAATTCCTTCACGGATCAATGTGCCAAGGATGTGCGTCGTGCCTTTATAGACCTTAAGAAGCAAGGTGCTAAGAAACTCATCTTCGATCTTCGTAGCAATGGTGGTGGTTCTGTGAGCGAGGCGGTGAGCATCGTCAATATGTTCTTGCCTAAAGATAAGACCGTGCTAACGATGAAGGGTAAGTTGCAGCGTGCTAACAATGAATATAAGACCACCGTGGAGCCTATCGATACGCTGATGCCTATTGTGGTGCTTGTGAGCAATAATACAGCCAGCTCGGCAGAGATTCTGAGTGGATGTCTTCAAGATTATGACCGTGCTATTATATTAGGAACGCGCACGTATGGTAAGGGACTTGTTCAGGCAACGATGGAATTGCCCTATAATGGACAGATGAAACTTACTACGAGCAAGTATTATATCCCCAGCGGTCGCTGTGTGCAAGCTCTCAATTATAAGCATGCCAAGGGTGGATATGTGGAGCATGTGCCCGATTCGCTCACGAAGGTGTTTTACACAGCAGGAGGTCGCGAGGTGCGAGATGGTGGTGGTGTGAAGCCTGATGTGGAAGTCTTGCCCGACTCGCTTCCCAACATCGCCTACTACTTGGCGGGCGCACGTGATAGTAATGAATTGGTGCTCAACTATGAAGTAGATTATATCGCTAAGCACCCAACGATAGCTCCTGCCGAGAAGTTTGCTCTCAGTGATGCCGACTACGAGGAGTTTAAGTCTCGCGTGCTAAAAGCTGATTTTAAGTACGATCGTGAGACGGAGAAATATCTGAAGGATTTGATGAAGTTGGCTCGCTTCGAAGGTTACTATGATGATGCTAAGGCAGAATTTGATGCACTGTCTAAAAAGTTGAGCCACAATGTAGAAAAGGATCTTGACTACAATAAGTCGTATATCAAGCGTCTGCTCGAAAACGATATAGTGGCAGCCTATTATTATCAGGGTGGCGCCATACGTAACTCGTTGCGCTATGACAAACAGGTGAAGGAAGCTATTCGATTGCTTGATGCACCTGAGGAATACAAAAAAATACTAACTCCGCAGAAAAATAAGGAGGAAAATGTACACAAATAACTAAAAATGTGCATGTTGTAGAAGAAAATATTCCAAAAGCTTTGGTCAGTATTAAAAAAAATCGTAATTTTGCAACGTTCAGTGGAATGAGGGGCTCACAAAGAGTTCCTCATTTTATTTTAATAAGAAATATATGATAGATAAAAACGTCGTAAAAGAATTAGTTGACGAATGGCTCCAAGATAAAGAATATTTCTTGGTAAGCATTGAAATCAGTCCTGACGATAAGATTGTCGTAGAGATAGATCATGCCGATGGCGTGTGGATAGAGGACTGTGTGGACCTGAGTAGATTTATTGAGGACCACCTGAACCGTGATGAGGAGGATTATGAGCTGGAAGTAGGCTCTGCTGGATTGGGACAGCCTTTCAAGGTGTCACAACAGTACATCAATCACATCGGTAAGGAGGTAGAAGTGCTTGATGCCGATGGCAAGAAGGTAAAAGGAGTACTGCACTCTGTAGATGGTAACGACTTCAGTGTGAGTGTAGAAGAGAAAGTAAAGGTAGAAGGCAAAAAGCGCCCTGTGAAGCAGGACGTGCTTCATACCTATCAGATGGATAAGGTAAAATATACAAAATACGTAATAAGTTTCAAATAAGCTATGGCAGTAAAGAAAATGCAAGAAGAAACTGCGAGTATGATTGATACATTCCGCGAGTTTAAAGAAACCAAGAATATCGACCGTACTACATTGGTAAGCGTTTTGGAGGAAAGCTTCCGCAATGTGCTTGCCAAGATTTTCGGTAGTGATGAAAACTTCGACGTCATCGTAAACCCTGATAAAGGTGACTTCGAAATCTACCGCAACCGTGTCGTTGTGGCTGATGGCGAAGTGGAAGATGAGAATAAGGAAATCCCATTGGCCGAGGCTCGTAAGATCCAGTCTGACTATGAGGTGGGTGAAGATGTGAGCGAGAAGGTAGACTTCAATAAGTTCGGTCGTCGTGCCATCCTGAACCTTCGCCAGACTTTGGCATCTAAGATTCTCGAACTGGAGCACGACTCTTTGTACAATAAGTATAAAGATCGCGTAGGACAGGTTATCGCAGGTGAGGTATATCAGGTTTGGAAGCGCGAAGTACTCATTGTCGACGATGAGAACAACGAGTTGATTTTGCCTAAGTCTGAGCAGATTCCTGCCGATGTTTATCGCAAGGGTGAGACTGTTCGTGCCGTCATCCTCAGAGTGGACAACGAGAATAACAATCCTAAGATCATTCTTAGCCGTACAGCGCCCATCTTCTTGCAGAGACTTCTCGAGGCAGAAGTTCCTGAGATCAATGATGGTCTCATTGCCATCCGTCGCATCGCTCGCATGCCTGGTGAGCGTGCCAAGATTGCTGTTGAGTCTTTTGACGAGCGTATCGATCCAGTAGGAGCCTGCGTAGGTGTTAAGGGAAGTCGTGTACACGGTATCGTGCGTGAGCTCTGCAACGAGAATCTCGACGTTATCAACTACTCAAGCAATATCAAGCTCTTCATCCAGCGTGCTTTGGCTCCAGCCCAGATTACCTCTGTTAATGTCGATGAGGTAAATCATAAGGCAGAAGTATACTTGCAGCCAGAGGAGGTAAGTTTGGCCATCGGTCGTGGTGGTATGAACATCAAGTTGGCTTCTATGCTTACCGAATACACAATCGATGTATTCCGTGAGATTAACGAGGCTGATGCCGAAGATGATATCTATCTGGACGAGTTCTCTGACGAAATCGACCAGTGGGTGATTGATGCCATCAAGGGTATTGGTCTCGATACCGCCAAGCAGGTGCTGAAGGCTCCACGCAACATGCTGATTGAAAAGGCAGACCTGGAAGAGGAAACTGTTGACAGCGTATTGAGAGTATTGCGTGCCGAGTTCGAAAATTAATAAAACAAAAAAAGAAGGAGATAGAAAGTATAAATATGAGCATCAGATTAAACAAAGCACTACGTGAATTAAACATAGGACTTCAGACGGCAGTTGAATTCCTGGAAAAAAGAAACGAATTAGGGGAGGTGAAGGCCGAACTGAACTTTAAGTTGAGCGACGAGCAGTATAAGGCGCTCAGCGATGCCTTTAGTCAGGATAAGGAAGTTCGCAACCAGGCCGAAAAGCTCTTCACTAAGAAGACCAAAGAGAAGAAGCGTGCACCAGAGCCTAAGGAAAACCGTGCCGAGAGCATCCTTGAGTCGAGTCGCCAGCAGCAATACAAGCCACTGGGAAAGATTGACTTGGATAGTGTCGGCAAGGCACCTGTTGCTCAGTCTGCTGCTCCTAAGACAACAGAGACTCCTAAGGTGACAGAGACTGCTGCCGTCAGTCCTGAGCCAGTAAATAACGCTCCTAAGAAGGAGGAGAAGCCTGTAAAGGTAGCTCCTGTAGTGGAAAAAGTGCAGGAGAAGCCAGCAGAACCCGTTGCTAAGCAGCCTGAGACAAAAGTAGCTAAGCCTGTAAGCAAGGAGGAAAAACAGGCTAAGGTGGCAGAGAGCCAGCTTGCAGCTGAGCAGCCTGCTACTACTGCCAGCACGGTCTTTACCTTGAAGAGCGAACAGAAGTTTGCTGCCAACGAGCCTAAGGTGCTTGGTAAGATAGACCTTTCTGCTCTCAACCAGAGCACTCGTCCTAAGAAAAAGACTAAGGAGGAGCGTCGTAAAGAGCGTGAGGATAAGCTTGCTCAGCAGCATGGTGAGCGCAAGAAGCGTGTGCGCATCAACAAGGAGCGTGTAGACATCAACGCCGAGTCAGCCAATGGTGGTAAGTCTAACAACAATGCAGGTGGCAACCAGAACAACAATGCTGGGGGCAAGAAAAAGAATAAGAACAAGAATAAAGGCAACAACAACAAGGGCAACAACCAGCGTCAGATAGAAGTCGACGACGAGGCTGTAGCACGTCAGGTAAAGGAAACCCTTGCTCGTCTTACAAGCAAGAGCCAAAACAAGAAGGGCGCTAAGTACCGTAAGGAGAAGCGCGAGGCTGTACAGGAGAAACTGCAAGACCAGGCTCGTCAGGAGCAGAAGGAGAGTAAGATTCTGAAACTCACCGAGTTTGTTACTGTGAGCGAGTTGGCCACGATGATGGACATCAGCGTTACCCAGGTTATCTCTACCCTCATGGGTGTGGGTATCATGGTATCTATCAACCAGCGTCTGGATGCAGAAACCATCAACATGGTGGCTGAGGAGTTTGGCTTCAAGACCGAATATGTCAGTGCCGAGGTTCAGGAGGCTGTTAGCGAGGAAGAGGATGATGAAAACGACTTGGTGCCACGTGCTCCTATCGTTACCGTGATGGGTCACGTAGACCATGGTAAGACTTCTCTGCTCGACTATATCCGCAATACCAATGTGATTGCCGGTGAGGCAGGTGGTATTACTCAGCACATCGGTGCCTACAGTGTGACCCTGAAAAGCGGTCGCAAGGTAACCTTCCTGGATACTCCAGGTCACGAGGCGTTTACCGCCATGCGTGCCCGTGGTGCCCAGGCCACCGATATTGCCATCATCATCATTGCTGCCGATGACTCTGTGATGCCTACTACCAAGGAGGCCATCGCTCATGCCCAGGCTGCTGGTGTGCCTATGGTGTTTGCTATTAATAAGATTGATAAGCCAGGTGCTAACCCTGATAAGATTCGTGAGGACTTGGCCAATATGAACCTCCTTGTAGAGGAGTGGGGTGGTAAGTATCAGTGCCAGGAGATCAGCGCCAAGAAGGGTGTTGGTGTGCACGACTTGCTCGATAAGGTGCTTCTTGAGGCTGATATGCTCGACCTCAAGGCTAATCCTAATCGTCGCGCTACAGGTACTATCATTGAGTCTTCTCTTGACAAGGGTCGTGGATACGTTTCTACCGTCTTGGTAGCCAATGGTACTCTGAAAGTGGGTGATATTGTCCTTGCAGGTACCTCTTGGGGACGTGTGAAGGCCATGTTTAATGAGCGTAATGCCAATGTTAAGTCAGCAGCACCTGCAGAGCCTGCTATTATCCTCGGTCTGAATGGTGCACCTACTGCTGGTGACCAGTTCCATGTCATCGAGACAGAGCAGGAGGCTCGCGAAATCGCCAACAAGCGTGAGCAGTTGCAGC
>OIZX01001375.1_pt1 | contig 12746 bp, 12 predicted proteins | sample 1588621 | NCBI WGS metagenome assembly OIZX01 (sample SAMN03283276) | human gut metagenome | biome: human-associated habitat; material: feces | host: Homo sapiens | place: Peru | collected 2012
ATAGAAAAATCACCGTAGGGGCGAACTGCGTTCGCCCGCTAAATTATAATTTATAACAACAAAAAGGAAGTTGATTTCACTCAACTTCCTTTTGTCATATATAATGTTTATTTATAAAGCGGACCGTAGGTCTTGCAAGCTGAGTAATCGGCAGCCTGAGTATCGTCTGTGCCGAATGCAGCCCAGCAATGAGGACGGAAGATTCTGCTTTCGTCAACATTGTGCATATTTACAGGAATGCGAAGCATTGAAGCAAGTGTGATAAGCTCGCCGCCAACATGACCGTAAACTGTTACACCGTGGTTAGCGCCCCAATTAGCCATAACGCTGTAAACATCCTTGAATGCGCCTTTGCCGGTAAGAGTAGGAGCAAACCAAGTGGTTGGCCAAGATGGGTCTGTACGCTTGTCGAGTGTTTCGTGGATATCATCAGGAAGGTCAACTGTGTAACCCTCGGCAATTTGAAGAACAGGACCGATACCCTCAACAATATTAACACGAAGCATTGTAACAGGCATTTCTGCTTTGCAACGGAAGTGAGAAGAAAATCCGCCGCCACGGAAATATTCATAGTTCGCTCTGCACCAATCAGTAGCGTCGAGGCAAGCCTTAATATCGTCGTTTGTCATTTCCCAGAACGGTTTCATACAACCCTCGCCGTTTGCGTTTTTAGAGGCACCTGAGCCGTCAAGAGCAGTTGCACCTGAATTGATGAGGTGGATAAAGCCATTCTTTGCCACACCCTCAGGGCGCTTGCCTGTAACTCTTTCGCAAGCGTCAGGGCTCCAGTATGTACGAACATCGTGGAAGCAAGGAGCTGTGTCTGAAACAAGGTTGCCGAGCATCATTGAAACGCCGTTTAATGTGTCATTTTCTGTTGCAAAAGGAGTAGGCATCTTCTTACCGTTCCAGTCAAATGAAGAAGCCATAATTGATTCGGTAAAGTCAGCGTTAGGAAGCCAGTCTGTCCAGTTTCTTTGACCCTGGAAACCTGCGGCAACAGCGTTTTTGCCGAGTGCCTCCTCGTGCCAACCCATTTCGTCAAGCTTCTTGTTGCCAAAGAGGATGTCACGAACGATAAGAGTCATTTTTGTGATGAATTCCCAATCTTTGTCAGGGTCAATAACTTTTGATTTGGTGATAACTTCAGGTAAATCTTTGCCTGCATTAACATCAAAGCCTTCCTTACAGTTTTCTTTTATCCAAGCGTAAGCCTTGTCGTATTCGTCGTGGTCATAAATGCCGAGTGTAATTCTTCTGCAAATTTCGGTCATATCAACCCATTCAGGACGGATGCCGAGATATTTTTGGAAGAATGAAGCGTTGCAGTAAGCACCTGCAATACCCATTGTAACACCGCCGATGTTAACATAAGACTTGTCTTTCATCCAGCCGACTGAAACGGCACACTTAGCAAAACGAATAATTTTTTCTGCAACATCTTCAGGAATTGTGCTGTCGTCTTTTTCCTGAACATCGTGACCGTAGATTGAGAAAGCAGGCATACCCTTTTGGGCATAAGCTGCCATAACCGCTGCAAGGTAAACAGCGCCCGGGCGCTCTGTAGCGTTAAGACCCCAAACTGCTTTAATAGTTTTCGGGTTCATATCGTATGTTTCCATACCGTAGCACCAGCAAGGTGTAACCGAAAGGGTGGCAACAACATTTTCTGTTGAAAACTGTTCTTCACACTTAGCAGCTTCAGCGCCGCCGCCGATAGTTGTGTCGCTTACTACACACTGAGCAGGTGTGCCGTCAGGGTAGCAAACATTTTCACTGATAAGCTTAGCAGCAGCCTTTGCCATACCCATAGTCTGGTCTTCAAGGCTTTCTCTTACTCCGCCCCATCTGCCGTCAATGACAGGACGAATACCTATTTTAGGATATTTCATAAATTTTACTCCTTTATATATTTATTTTAAAATTTTCACAAAATTATTGTAAGCGCTTTCAAATGCCTGCGCATTTTCAGGCTTATATGTTGTAAGCTTTTCACTTGATTTAATAAGCTCTCTGCCCTCGTTAACATCTTTAATATCGCCGAGTGCAATGAGCTGCAAAATAATATTGCCGAGTGCAGTAGCTTCCGTAGGACCTGCAACAACGCTCATATTAAGGCTGTCAGCAGTCATTTGGCAAAGGAAAGTATCCTTTGTACCGCCGCCGAGAAGATGAAGCACATCAAATTTATTGCCGGTATTTTCGCTTATTTGATTAACTGCAAAGCGATATTTCATAGCAAGGCTTTCATAAATGCACCTAATCATAGCACCGTCACTCTCAGGCTTGCCCTGACCTGTCTTTTCGCAAAAAGCACAAATCTTTTGCGGCATATTGCCGGGAGTTGCAAAACTGTCGTCATCAGGGTCGATAAAGAACTTGAATGCGTCTTCTTTTCTTGCAAGTTGTTCCATATCGTTATATGAATACTCTTTGCCCTCGCTTTTGAAGTTGCGCCTGATTTCCTGAATAAGCCATAAGCCGCTGATGTTTTTAAGGTAATTGATTTTACCGTTGGCGCCGAGTTCGTTTGAAAGCTCGTCGTTCATACTTTTTTCGCTCAAAATAGGTTCATCGTTTTCGCATCCTATGAGCGACCAAGTACCGCAGGAGAGGAAAGCCGGGTTTTCGTTTTCACTTGCAGGCATAGCGGCAACGGCGCATTGCGTGTCGTGACCTGCAACTTTGATAACTTTAATGCCCTTGTATTCGCCTGCAACGGTGGCGCTTTTAACAATAGTCGGCAAAAGTTTTTCGTTTTTGCCTGTTACCTTAAATACTTCGTTTTGCCACTTAACATTTTTTAGGTCAAGCATTTGCGAAGTTGAAGCGATGGTTTGCTCAACTGTTTTTGCACCGCAAAGTGAATAGGCAAAAAGGTCGGGCATAAAGAGGAAAGTGTCGGCATTGCCAATCTTTTCACTGCAAAGCTGAAAAAGAGTATTGATAGGCATAATTTGATTGCCTGTAAGCTCATAAAGCTTGCTGTTTGATATGCTTTCAAAAACTTTTTTCGGCATATCTTTCGTTCTCTCATCACGGTAGCAAACAGGGAGAGAAATGAGATTTCCGTCCTTGTCAAGCATACCGTAGTCAACGCCCCAAGTGTCAAAAGCCAAAGCGTCAACATTTTTTACCATATCAATAGCTTTTTTAACTTCGTTTAAAAGGTAAGGAAAGTCCCAGCAAAGAAGACCGTCCTTTTTAGTCAAATTGTTGTCAAATCGGTGCACTTCGCTGTAGTTTAACTTATCGTCTTTATATTCGGCAAGTATTGCTCTGCCGGTAGACGCACCAAAGTCGAATGCTAATACTCGGCTCATACTGTGACTACTCCTTTTTTAAGCAAAACATTTGCGTAAATTGCAGTTTCGCCTGTTGCGATAATGAGGTAAGCTTTTTTTGCTCTTTCATAAAAAGCAAAACGCTCTGTCATTTCAATATCGTGATGCTCAGGCTCGTATTTGTTTAAAAGCTTGTCGTATTCAGCCCAAATTGCAGGGGTAGGGGTGTTGTCGCCCTTAACAACTTCCATAAGTGCAACCGGCTTTTCTGTATATGTGTCAAGCGGAATGAGTGAAAGAACAGCGTCAAGGATGTCTGTTGTTGAATGACCGTCGGCACGGATAACTATTGCGTTTTTGCCAACGCTTTCGCAAGGAAAGTTACCGTCTGCAATAACGAGTTCGTCGCCGTGACCCATTTCGCAAAGAGCTTTAAGAAGCTCGGGGGAAACTATAGGGTTAATGCCTTTGAGCATAATCAGTCCTCCTTTTTATGAAGCATATCATCATCAGGGTTGTACATTTTGTAGCCCGGGTGACGACCTGTAATTCTGTAATAACTTCTAAGGTCGATAAGCTTTTGAATATTTTTTTCATCAATATCGTGGCTTCCGCCGAGGATAACTGCGTTGATAGTGATTTTTGCCCAAAGTTCAAGGCTTTCCATACGGTAAAATGCGGTGATAACATCACTGCCCACTGCAAGTGCACCGTGATTTTCAAGAAGCATAACATCATGCTCCTCAAGATAAGGCTCAATAGCGTCAGGAACTTCCGTAGTTGACGGAGTACCGTATGGTGTAAGCGGAACAGCACCAATAGCTGCAACATCTTCAATCATATTGTACATATCCATTGCCTTGTGAGCTACTGCAAAGCCTGTTGCTCCCGGTGGGTGAGCGTGAATAACACTCATAACATCGTCACGCTTGTCATAACATCTGAGATGCATTTTGATTTCGCTTGACGGTCTGAGACCCTCTGCAGCTTCAAGAACATTGCCCTTAGAGTCGATTCTGATAAGCTTGTCAGGAGTGATGAATGACTTGCTCATACCGGTAGGAGTGGCAAGAATAGTGCCGTCGTCAAGCTTAGCACTTACATTGCCGTCGTTAGCTGCGACCCAACCGAGCTGCCACATTTTATGGCAAACATCGCAAATTTGGTCTTTAATTACATTAATATCCATAATAATTTCCTTTCTATTTGGAATATTTAATATTTCTATTTTTATTATAGTGTTGATTTTTGCCTACTTCTCGGTGTATAATGTGAAAAAGTAGGACGATATTCACATTTGCGTTGTAAGGGAGAATATTATGCGTTATACAGGTTATCAGGAGAATAAAAGCAGGGGTACATTCGGTTTTCCTATTCAGCTTTACTATGTTGACAGCAACCATCCCCAGTATGAAATGCCGTTTCATTGGCATATGGAGTGCGAGCTTATTTTAGTGCTTGACGGCAAGTTTCATTTGTCGGTAAACGGTGTGAACTATGAGCTTGAAAAGGGGCAAAGCGTTTTTATTCCAAGTGAATTTATTCACGGTGGCACACCTGAAAACTGTATTTACGAATGCGTTGTGTTTGATATGGACAGTTTCCTTTCTCAGTCACCTCAATGCGTTGAAAGGTATAACAATGCGCTTGACAGCGGAATGCTCAGTGAAATGGTTTTTGACCGCCAAAGTGCTGCAGGCAGGATAGTTGACACGCTTTTTGAAAGTATGGAAAAGGAAAGCGTTGCATACACTTTTACAACAACAGGTCTTTTGTGGCAACTTATAGGTTATATATTAGAACAAAAATTACAAAATGCGCCGCTTAGTACAAATGCCGTATATCGTAAAAACAAGCAGATAAAAAAAGTGCTTACTAAAATAAGAAACGATTATTCAAAGCAGTTAACTCTTGAAGATTTGGCAGAAGAAGCACAGCTCAACAAACAATATTTTTGCCGAGCATTCAGGCAGGCGACGGGCAAAACGCCGATTGATTACCTCAACTATTATCGAATTGAATGTGCTGCTGAGCAGTTAAGCCTTTCTTACCTTTCTGTGACCGATATTGCACTTTCTTGCGGTTTTAACGATTTAAGCTATTTTAACCGCCTTTTTAAGCGAAGCAAGGGTGTCACGCCGAGCAATTATCGAAAAAGATTCAGATAAAAAAATAACCGAGATTCATTTTTACGAATCTCGGTTTTTTAATATTGTTGATATTATAAGTGAAATACGATATCATCGCTCTTTTTGTTAAATATCCAAATACCGACAGCAAGTGTTACAAAAGAAACGACGGTTGCATAAGCAAGCAGTTTAGGGCTGAGCATATAGCCGTAAAGTACGCTTTGCCTAAACATTTCAATCATAGAATAAAGCGGGTTAATTTTAATAAGAATTCTTGTCCAATGGCCTGTTATCCTCTTAAACGGATATACGATAGGAACCATATAGAAAAGAAGCTGAGTAAGTACATCCCAAATATATTCCACATCTCTGAAATAAACGCCGATTACCGAAAGGATAAGACCGACACCGGTGCAGAAAATGAGAAGTAAAAACATAGGAACAATGCTCATAAACACATACGGTGTGATATGAAGATTGGAACCGCCGCTTATTCCCGTTATTTTAAAGAATATCCAAACACAAATAAGGCAAAGAAGCGATATTGCAAATGTTACAAAGTTAGAAAAAATTGAAGAAAGCGGATACATATACTTTGGAACATATACTTTTTTTATAATACTTGCATTTCGCCTAAACGAAGTCATTGCCTGCTTTGTTGATGAAGTGAAAAAGCTGAACAAAAGACGACCGGTGAAAAGATAAACCGGGAAACAAATAACATTTTTATTTGATTTGCCGAAAATACCGCCGAATACAACCGAAAGAACAATCATTTGCAAAAGCGGTTGAATAAAGCTCCAAAGAATACCAAGCCACGAATTTCTGTATTTAAGCTTAACATTTTTAGCCGTAAGTTCCTTTAAAAGATTTTTGTATTTTTTAAAGGTCTTAACATTATGGTCAAGCTCTTTATTACTTGTACTCATATAAGCACCTCTTAATTAATTAGTAAATAGTATATTGCTGTCAATGATTTAGCATTATAACACAATATACATCATTTTTCAACATAAATTATAGTTTGCGTCGTCACATTATAAAGGCGACCTCAGGTCGCCCCTACGATAGTCTTATCATTTTAGACTATTTAAAATAGAAAAATCACCGTAGGGGCGAACTGCGTTCGCCCGCTAAATTATAATTTATTTGAACATCTCTGCAATGTCCATTGCTGTTTTCCTTGCAGACATATTGCCGTCGATTACAATATCGGCGCAAGCGAGATATTTTGATTTTCTTTCGTCATAAAGTGCTTTTGCCTTCTCTTTATCCTGAAAAAGAGGACGAGTGGTGCTGTTTCCTATTCTTTGGCAAATAACATCAAAATCTGCGTCTAGAAAAACGATTTTGCCGCTGCCTTTTACTGCGTCAACATTGCGCTTAAAAGTCATTGCACCGCCGCCGGTTGAAACAACGCAGTCTTTCAGATTTGCAATTTCTTTGCAGGCTTCCCACTCTAAATCACGAAAATAGTCTTCGCCTCTTGTTGCAAAAATAGCTTTGATTGCAACGCCTTGCTTTTGCTCAATCATTTCGTCGGTGTCAATAAATTTTCTGCCTGTTATTTTGGCAAGTTCGGTGCCGACAACGGTTTTTCCGCTGCCCATAAAGCCACAAAGAATTATATTCATATCTTTTCCATTTCCTCTTGTGTTATTTTCAAAACTTTTTTAATATCATCCATGGTAAACTCGGTGTCAAACCAAATTTCCTGCGCAACGGCAGCCTGCCAAACAAGCATAGGCAAACCGTTTGAGTATTTTATTCCTGCCTCTTTTGCATATTTCAAAAGCAAAGTTTCCTGCGGGTTATATACTGCGTCAAAAACAGCGTTGCATTTTTTCACCTGCTCTTTAGGCAAAACGCTTGCTTCAACCTTAGGATACATACCGACAGGAGTTCCGTTAATGAGCAAGTCGTATTCGCCGTCAACCTCGCAAAGTTTGATGACTTTTGCATCTTTGCCAAGCTTATCCTTGATTTCCGATTTAATAAGATTTGCAGCAGGAATATCGTCATCCCTTACTGCAATAGTTAAATCTGCACCTGCAAGTATACTTTCAAAAGCAAACATTCTTGACACACCGCCGCTGCCGCAAAGAAGAACATTTCCTTTAAGTTCAATACCAGCCATTTCAAGCGCTCTTAAAAAACCGAAGCAGTCGGTGTTGTGACCCGTTGCCTTGCCGTTTTCAACCTTAACCGTGTTTACCGCACCGAAAAGTTTTGCTCGCTCGCTGAGTGCGTCAAGCATAGGAATAATTCCCGTTTTATGCGGAATAGTAACATTAAAGCCGTTAAGATTTTTAAGTTCGTTATATTCGCTTTCCAAATTTTCCGGCGCAATTTCATTTAGCTTATAGCCTGCGTCAATGCCCTTGATTTTAAAAAGCTCCTTGTGAATTACAGGTGACATAGAATGACCCAAAGGGTAACCTATCAAACAAAAATTATACATTATTATTCGCCTCTTTAAAAAAATAAAAATAGTAGTTGACAACTCAAAAAGAATTTTATAATATGATAATAACATAATGAGTTAATTTAAACAACATTTTTTTGAGGTGAAGATATTATGGTATTTGAAAAATTAAAGGAAATCTTGGCAGAGCAACTTGATGTTGACGCAAATTCAATAACTCAGGACAGTATGCTTATTGAAGATTTGGGCGCAGACAGCCTTGACGCTATTGATATTGTTATGTCGATTGAAGATGAATTTAAGATTGAAGTGCCTGACGAAATTATTGAAAAGATTGAAACCGTAGGTGATATGCTCAATTATATCGAAAACAATATATGACAAAAAGATTAATTTAACCGTAGTTCGTGGTGATAGACGAACTACGGTTATTTTTTCCATAAAATATTCTTTGAGTTTACTGATTGAACAAAATGTCACAAAAGTATAAAAAGCAAGCATATAATTTTTATATATATTGACAATAACTCTCAAAAGAAGTAAAATGAACATAGGCATTTTAGAATGATAAATTATTACTTATTTAACGGGTCGTCGGGGACGCCGACCCCTACAGTAGTCTAAAATGATAAGATTATCGTAGGGGCGAACTGTGTTCGCCTTTGTTGTGCTGACCTTCAACCTATTATAAGCAATAATTCATTACCCATTTTGAGAGGAGTTTAATTATATGGCCGAAAAATATATTATGGCTCTTGACCAAGGAACCACCTCCTCAAGAGCTATCATATTTAACAAAAAAGGCGAAATCGTTGCCAAGGCGCAAAATGAGTTTGCCCAGCACTATCCTCAAAACGGCTGGGTTGAGCACGACCCTATGGAAATTTTGTTTTCGCAAACGAGCGCAATGCTTACCTGTTTGAGGCTTGAAAAAGTTGACCCAAAGGATATTGTCGGTATCGGAATAACAAATCAGCGTGAAACCACTATTGTTTGGGAAAAGGAAACGGGCAGACCTATTTATAACGCTATCGTTTGGCAGTGTAGAAGAACGGCACCTATTTGTGAAGAACTTAAAGCCGAAGGTCTTTCCGATTATGTTAAGGAAACGACAGGTCTTTTGATTGACGCATATTTCAGCGCAACCAAGATTAAATGGATACTTGACAATGTTGAGGGCGCAAGGGAAATGGCTGAAAGGGGAGAACTTCTTTTCGGCACGATTGACACTTGGCTTATTTGGAATTTAACAAACGGCAAGGTTCATGTAACCGATTATTCAAACGCTTGCAGAACAATGCTTTTTGATATTAATAAGCTTTGCTGGGATCCGTTTCTTTGCGAAAAACTCGGCATCCCTATGAATATGCTTCCCGAAGTTAAGCCGTCAAGTTGCATATACGGCAAGCTTGCGCATATAACAGGTATTGAAGATATTGCCGAAGTTCCTATTGCGGGTGCTATAGGTGACCAGCCGGGTGCACTTTTCGGTCAGGGTTGCTTCAATTCCGGTCAGGCTAAAAATACATATGGCACGGGTTGTTTCCTTCTTATGAATACGGGAAAGAAGCGTGTTAATTCAAATTCAAATCTTTTGTCGGGTATCGCTTGGGGTATCGGCGATGAGATTACATATTCGCTTGAGGGTTCAGCGTTCAATGCCGGCTCGGTAATCAAATGGCTTCGTGACGAGGTAGAGCTTATTAAAACCGCCCGTGAATGTGACATTTTTGCGGAGCAGGTGGAAGATTCAAACGGGCTTTATTTCGTTCCGGCGTTTACAGGTTTGGGCGCTCCTTATTGGGATATGTATGCAAGGGGCATAATGGTTGGTCTTACCCGTGGTGTTAATAAAAAGCATATTTGCCGTGCAGTGATTGAAAGCATTACTTATCAAATGACGGACTTGCTTGAAGCTATGATGAACGATTCGGGTATTGTGCTTAAAGATTTGAGAGTTGACGGCGGCGCTTCCGTGTCTGACATTATGATGCAAATTCAGGCAGATATGACAGGTGTTAATGTTAACCGACCGAAGAATGTTGAAACCACGGCTCTCGGTGCGGCTTACTGCGCTGGTCTTGCAACAGGTGTGTGGGACAGCCTTGAGGAAATTGAGGCTAACCGTGCGGTTGACAAGATTTTTGTTCCGTCAATGGAAATTTCAAAAAGAAACCAAAAATATTCCGATTGGAAGCGTGCTGTTGAACGCTCTCGTAATTGGGAAAGATAATAAATAAGATATAGATATTGAAATATAGGGTCGTCGGGATACCGCCCCCTACATCGATATCAAGAAAAGGAGATTTTTTATTATGGGTAAAGTTGTATGTCCTTGGGATACGCTTATTAATTTTGTAACAGACGCATTTGTAGGTTACGGTATTCCGAGAGAAGAAGCAGAAATTTGTACGGATATTTTGCTTGAATCTGACAGGAGAGGTATAGAAAGCCACGGCTGTAATCGCTTCAAGCCTATTTACCTTGACAGAATTAAAGCAGGTATTCAAAACCCTATAACTAATTTTGAAATTGTTAAGGAAACACCGTGCACAGCCGTTGTTGACGGTCACGACGGTATGGGTCAGGTAATTGGCTACAAGTCAATGCAAATGGCTATTGACAAGGCTAAGCAGTACGGCTTGGGTATGGTTGCGGTTCGTAATTCTTGCCATTACGGTATTGCAGGCTATTATGCAACAATGGCTACAAAGCAGGGCTGTATCGGTATTACCGGTACTAATGCCCGTCCGTCTGTTGCTCCTACATTCGGTGTTGACGGTATGTTTGGTACCAACCCGCTTACTATCGGTATTCCGTCAGATGAAGAATTTGACTTTGTTATCGACTGTGCAACTTCAATCACTCAAAACGGCAAGATTGAATATTATGAAAGAATCGGCGAGGATGTTCATCCGGGTACAATTATCGGCAGGGACGGTAAGGAAATCAGCGGTGACGCAGGCGAAGCTCTTAAAAAGATTCGTTCGGGCGATGCTGCTCTTACTACTCTCGGCGGTATCGGTGAAGCACTCGGCGGCTACAAGGGCTATGGCTACGCTATGGTTATTGAGCTTCTTTCTGCCGCACTTCAGGACGGTAATTACGGTAAAGCGCTTAACGGCAAGGATGAAAACGGCAACCTTGTTCCTTATCATCTCGGTCACTTCTTTATCGCTATCGATACCGACCATTTTGTAGGCGAAGCCGAAACAAGAAAGAAAGCAGGCGAAATTATTCGTTCTGTTCGTAATTCAACAAAGGCACCGGGTTGTGACAGAATTTACACGGCAGGTGAAAAAGAATGGGATATTTGGCAGCAGAGAAAAGACAGCGGTGTTCCTATTAACGAATCTGTTCAAAAAGAAATGAACGAAGTTCGTGACGAACTCGGTTTAACGCAATATAAGTTCCCTTGGGAATGATATTGATATAGTATATATTAAAAGGCTTCCTCTTTTTTCAAGGGGAAGGCTTTTAAACTGTGATATAAATCATTAAAATTTTATGAGGTGACAAACTATGGATTATCGTAAAGAATCATTAAGACTTCACGGAGAGTGGAAAGGTAAAATTGAAGTTAACGCAAGAGCAAAGGTAAACGACAAAGATTCTCTTTCGCTTGCATATACTCCGGGTGTAGCAGAGCCTTGCCTTGCTATTCAGGCTGATTATAAAAAGAGTTGGGAACTTACAAGAAGATGGAATATGGTAGCAGTTATTACCGACGGTACTGCTGTTTTGGGTCTTGGTGATATCGGTCCTGAAGCAGGTATGCCTGTTATGGAGGGTAAGTGCGTATTGTTTAAGGAATTTGGCGATGTTGATGCATTTCCTCTTTGCGTTCGCACAAAGAATGTTGACGAATTTGTTGAAACCGTTTATAACATCAGCGGTTCATTCGGCGGAATCAATCTTGAGGATATTGCTGCTCCTCGTTGCTTTGAAATTGAAGAAAAGCTCAAAGAGAGATGCGATATTCCTATTTTCCACGATGACCAGCACGGTACGGCAGTTGTTGTTTCAGCCGCTCTTATCAACGCAACTAAGCTTACAGGCAAAAAACTTTCAGACTGCAGAGCTGTAATCAACGGCTCGGGCGCAGCAGGTATTGCTATTGCAAAGCTTCTTATGACTTTGGGTCTTAGGGATGTTATCCTTTGTGACAGAACCGGCGCTATTTATGAGGGCAGAGAAAACCTCAACCCGTCAAAGGAAGCTATCGCTAAGGTTACTAACAGAGAGATGACAAAGGGCACACTTACAGACGCAGTTAAGGGCACAGATATTTTTATCGGCGTTTCTGCTCCGGGTGTTCTTACTCCTGAAATGATTAAAACCATGAATGCAGACCCTGTCGTTCTCGCTATGGCTAACCCAACACCTGAAATTATGCCTGACGAAGCAAAGGCAGCAGGTGCAAAGATTGTCGGCACAGGTCGTTCCGACTTCCCTAACCAAATTAATAATGTTGTTGCATTCCCGGGTATTTTCCGTGGCGCTCTTGATGTCAGAGCAAGCCAAATTACAGAGAATATGAAGATTGCCGCAGCATACGCTATTGCTTCACTTGTTGACGACGATAAGCTCAGTGTCGATTATATTCTTCCGTACGCTTTTGATGAAAGAATTAAAGACACTGTTGCCAAAGCAGTTGCCGACGCAGCAGTTAAAGACGGCGTAGCAAGAATTTGACAAAATTAATATAAACGATTTAAGGCGGACAAAGAATTATTCTCTGTCCGCCTTTTTAGGTGAATTCTATGAAAAAAGTAATTATTGAGCGGAACAATAAAAATCTTTATTATATTGAAATAAATATCAATACCGTGACACAGTCACGCACCTTGTAGAGGGGATTATCAAGGGGACTTGATGCGCCAAGCATCACTCCCCTTGATTTGTTTT
>OIZX01001377.1_pt1 | contig 12738 bp, 28 predicted proteins | sample 1588621 | NCBI WGS metagenome assembly OIZX01 (sample SAMN03283276) | human gut metagenome | biome: human-associated habitat; material: feces | host: Homo sapiens | place: Peru | collected 2012
ATAGTCATACTACCATCTACAACGATTTTTCCATCAGAAATCTTTACGTTTTCAATGTTAAATTTTGCATCTTTATTTTCTAATATTTTTGCTGAAAAATCAAGCGGATTTATATAATTTATTAATTTTTTATAATAATTTTTTTACGCATTCCCCCTTCATTAAAGTATAATATAGACAAGAATAGAGGTATGTTTATGAAACACAAAATTGTATTTTTCGACATGGACGGAACACTTTATCAAACCGAAAATGACATCATTCAAGAAAGTGCATTAGATGCCATTCAAACACTAAAAGATAAAGGATATATTGTTTGTGCGGCTACAGGTCGTCCTTTAAACCAGATGAAACTTATTTTACAACGCGTTCAATTTGATTATTATGTATTGATCAACGGAAGCTACATTCTAGACAAAGACTTTCAAGAAATCGGAAGCTATCCAATCTTACAAGACAACGTGAATGACTTAGTCAATTTTAGCAAAAAATACGAAACCGGTCTAATGTTTCACTTTGGCGATGCTACATACATTTACAACAACTTTTACCCAATGTATGACTTCTGTAAATACTGTAATGTACTCGATTCACTATTCTACGATCCTAGTCAATCTTATCATTTAAGACACAAAGCCTTTAATGCCGTAGTCCTTACTAAAGATAAAAAATTAGTGGACCAATTCATGGAAACTCATCCCGATTTAAGAAATGATTTGATCAACGTAAAAACCGATGGATTCTGTTTTGATATCTTCAATGCCGATAACGATAAATCAAAAGGTATTGAAATGATCCTCAAAAAAACAGGACTAACATGGAAAGATGCTATTTGTTTTGGAGACAGTACAAACGATATCCATATGTTAAAGAAAGCGGATATCGGTGTTGCGATGGGTAATGCGAGCGATTATGTAAAAAGCTATGCCAATTTTGCCACAACATCCACGTACGATAACGGTATCTATAATGCAGTCACAAAAATATTAAAAGATGAATAAAGCATTAAAAGACATCACTCTCACTTGGAACGATGTCTTTTTTAGTATCATAATAGTATCATTTAAAAAAATATAACGATTAAACAAACAGAAAAAAAGCCTCTATCCGAAGGCAAAGGCTTTAATTACTTATTAAGCTTAAATTACTTAATTTCTACAGTAGCTCCAGCAGCAACTAATTTTTCTTTAATTGATTCTGCAGTTTCATTTTTGTAATTTAAAGTATTCATTATACTAATAGGAACTCCCTTTTCAGTTGCTTGTTTAATAGCTTCATCTTTTAAATTACTTGCTTTTTCATTCAAATCTTTTTCTTGAAGTTGTTTTTTTAAAGATTCAATTTCATAATCTTTTTTTTGTAATTCATCCATTTCCTCGAGTTTTTTAGCTTCATCTTTTTGCTGTTGAACTTCATTTAAGACTTTATTTCTTTCATTCTCTCTTTCAGCAGCAAACATTCTGTTAAGTTCATCTCTATGCTCTTTTTTCCAATCATTTTCAGCCTTTGGTTCTAGAGTATTAGTATTTTGCTTAACATCTTTTTCTACTGTTTCGGTAGTAGTTACCATATTTTTGTTCTCATCTTTTTTTTCGTTTGTCATTTTATAAGAACTCCTTTCTTTTCTCGGTAAGAAATACCACATAATCCGTCTCGGTGGATTAGTCCAAACAAAAAAAGCCGATATTTCTATCGACTTTACATTTATAAGCACCATAGAATAGATAAGGACTATGTTTTCCCATTGTTCTATTGATTTATATAGTCAACCTCATAGAACAGGTTATGATAATTATCTACTCTATGCTACTTATAAAGGTAACATGCAAGGAAATTGTAAAACACTTTTTCCACTGCATTAATTATACTATATTACTTCTACAAAGTCTATATCAGGATAATTTGCTAATAACATTTTTATTTTAAGCCTATATACCTTGTCTTTTGCTGTTATAGGGCTTTTAACATCCTCAACTATATATTTACCCTTTTCATTATCAAAATACTTAAAGTCGGCTTTATAATAGGTTTTAGGATATGTTTTGCCTTTATAATAAATTGTATCTAATAATAAGAACTTTGGTTGTAGTTCTAAATCTTTTATTATTCCTGCTCTTTCTAGTTGCTTTAAAGTGATATATCTAGATTTTTCTTTTTTACTATCAAACTTTATTCCATTATAGATAACCTTTTTATTATAATATTTATTATTATTGCATAATTTTCCATTTATAACATTAGTGTTCTTTATTATCATATAACACACTCTCTAATTTACTATTATCTACTACTTCCATTTTAATAGTAGGCATTACTCTCATTTCTCCTGTTGTTTCAACTTTATCAGTTTGTCCTAGATATTGTTTTCCTAGAAATATAGCCATTGTAGGATTTTTTTCTGCTAATTTCCATTGAGTTCTACGAAGTGATATTTGACCTTTGCCTCTTTTTATCTTAAATACTTCCGAAAATGTAGTTCCATAAGTTTTCTTGCACCAACTATTTAAAGTATCATCTTCGACACCAAAGAAATCACATATTTCTAATAAAGTACATTGAAGTCCACATAAATTTTCAAATTGTTTCTTATCAATTTTATCCTGTGCTGGTGTATCTCCTTTTACCATAATATCACTTCCTTTTTATTTTAATATAATCCCCATTCTGCAAACTTTTCAAAGCCGCCAATTTTATTTATGTAATTTCTTGCTATTTCTACTATTTCTGCATAAGGTTTGCCATCAATAGTATTATCTCCAATAGCACAACATAATTCTACTACTTTACCTGTTTCTTGTGCTTTTAAGAAAGCATAGATATTTACTGATACATCGGCTTTAGATAAATCTTTACCGTGAAGCCCTCCTCCAGTAACACTTTGTGCCATATCAGAGCCTAACTTTCTGTTGGTTGCCCCACTATCTACATCAGTACCACCAGTCCAGTCGCCTAATGGATTTACTATTACTTTATCTACAAACCCATTATACATCTCTTGTAGTTCCTCGGTTTTAGCATTACTTTGGCATATTATGAATTTATCATCTGTTAATATGTACTTTCCATCACAATGATATTTATTATATATGTTTCTTGCTTCTATACTAATTGTCTTTTCGTTTTCAGTTAAAGGAACACCTTTAAATATTCCATTATCGCCGCATCTTATTTCTTTACTTTGATTTTCTGCTAAGTGTTTATCTTGTTTTACTATTTTTATATTCCATTTCCAATTATCGATTTTGGTTATTCTCTTGGCAATATCTCTTATTTCTTTTTTAGAATAATTAACACTTGTTTCTATAATAACACTACAATTATTATGTCCTATAAGTACCTCAACTGCTACTTTAGGATTTTCTTCTTTTGTATAAGCAAGGTCAACTATTGCTCCTGCTATTCTATCAGCCACTTTATCTGGATGGCTAGGGTTTACTTTTTCTATCATTTTTATTCTCCTTTATTTAACAATACAGCCTTTTCTCCTGTAAAATTTTCCCATCTTTGTATTATTACATCGACCCATTTTGGTTCTAACTCCATTAAGTATGATTTTCTGTTCAATTGTTCACAAGCAATTAATGTTGAACCTGAGCCGCCAAATACATCAAGGACTATTTCTTTTTCTCTACTGCTTGATTTTATTGCTCTACTACATAATGCTATTGGCTTTGGTGTTGCGTGTCCACCAGCACTTTTTCTTTCTTCTCCGCTTGTTGTATTAAAATGCCACACATTATTTTGATTGTCGTGGGTATTGTCAAAATATGCTCTTAGTCGGTCATACTCTGTTCTTAGTTGGTCATACGATTTTTTAAACGCTTCAACATTGTGTTCTTTGGCCCAATTTTGAAATTTAATATAAACATCTTCGGTTGGTAAATTCCACTGACTTTTGCTTGTCCAGTGGTCTCTCGATTTATCACTATGTCCAGCAATCATTTTCATTGTTGGAATATCCCAACCACATTTTTTTCTTTCACTTAACAAATATGTTCTAATCGGCTCATATTCTTCCCAATACATATCGCTGTTTAATGTTAAACACTGAATGCCTTTTACGACAAATAAACACTTTTCATCGGCAATAGGATACATTTTAAAATTGCTACTTAATTGTCCTTGTCCGTTTCCTTTATCCCAAGTTAATAAATTTCTAAAAGTAATTTTATTTTGTTTTATCATCGGCTTTAAAATGTTACTGTAAATATCCATTAATGGTTCATCAATGCCCCAACAATACCAACTTCCGTTGTCTTTAGAATAATCTAATGTTAACGGTATCCATTTTTTATTAAATTCTAATAAATCATCATAATTTAGATTGTCATTTAATACCCCATCTTTTTCTTTTTTCATTCCATAAGGTGGGTCAGTAAATACCATATCTGCTTTATTACCGTCCATTAGTTTTTCAACATCTTCTTCACTTGTACTATCTCCACACATTAATCTATGGTTTCCTAATTGGTATATATCTCCTAATTTTGCTTTAGGTTCTTCAGGTGGTTCAATGTCAAAGTCGTCTTCTATAACTTCTTGTTCTTCTTCAACTTGAAATATGTCATCTAATTCATCAACTTCAAACCCTGTTAATTCTAAATCAAAGTCGAGTTCTTTTAAGTTTTCTAATTCAATTTTTAAAAGTTCTTCATCCCATCCAGCATTTAAAGCCATTTTATTATCAGCTATTATGTATGCTTTCTTTTGTGCCTCGGTTAAGCCCTGTAAAATAATACAAGGTACTTCTTCCATTTTTAATTTCTTGCTTGCTAATAATCTTCCATGTCCTGCTATTATGTTGTCTTTTTCATCAATTAAAAGTGGATTAGTAAAGCCGAACTCATTTATACTTGCGACTATTTGATTTACTTGCTCTTCGCTATGAGTTCTCGAGTTGTTTATGTATGGTATTAATTCATCAACTTTCTTATAAACTATTTCCATAATTACCTCTCATTTAATTTTTTTGCTAATTCATAGTTTTTTTCATATAATTGTGTTAATTCTTTTTGTAATTTTTTATTTTCTTCTTTTAATCTATCTACTTTGTCTGAATAAAAAGAAAGCAAATTAAAATCTGAGTTACTATTATTTATTACTGAATTATATCTATCTTGTAATTTCTTTAATTTTTCTTTTAATATTTTATTTTCTTTATACACTTTAAACATATTAAACCAACTCTGCCATTTCTAATGTTTCTTTATTTAACTCTTCAACTAATTTTAATGCTTCTTCTTTTAAATTAAATGCTTTAGTTAATCCTAGCCCATTTTTAACTACCCATACTTGACTTACTTCTACTTTGGCATCTATAATAGTACCTTTATCTTTTTCTTTTTTAGTCTTAGTATATTTATCAACAGGTTTAGTAATTGTAATCTTATTATATTCAACATCCTTGTCAATTATCATTTCAAATAATGCTTTCTTATAACTTATTTCATCCAATTCCATATACTCGACATTACATAATAATTGACCTGTTGGTATTAGCATATAATTTCCTTTTTCGTCTTCGTATTTTGCTATTTCTTTTGTTAGTTTTGACACATTTTTATTAAACTTAATTAAATCTCTTTCCATTTTTATTTTCCTCCTAATTGACTTGTTTCTTTTAATCTTCCTTTTAAATTATCAAACACTTCTTTTGTAGGTATAAATATCTGAGGTATCTGATTAATTCTTCTTAATTCTCTCCAATACTTTCGCTCTTCTTTATCTTTTATACTTGCTATGTTTATTGTTCTTGATTTTATAATATCATACAAAGGTTCGGTTTTAGGTACACTTCCTAATTTCTTTTTAAATTCAAACAAACCTAATTGCATAAACTCTTTATATGGGATGTTTTCATATCTACTACAATAAAAAGCATAGGCTTGGTCTAAATCTTCTTGATAAGCAAAGCAAAATATTGTTTTGTTGCTTGCTTTTTTACTATAATTATTCTTTATTTCCCTCGCTGGGAGTATCATCTAGTCCTTTACTAATAATCTGTCCTAATTTAGAACTAAATAATTGTAGTTGCATAGGCTGTTCTGCTTCTGGTATGTTATCAATACCCATATCATCAAATAAGTCTTTTATATTCTTGCCGAATAATTTTTCTATCATTTCATTTAATATGATGGCCTCTTCTAATTGAATATAAAACTTTTCATATTCTTGATAGTTAGTTTCATCATAAGTTATATGACCTTTTCCATCATCTTTTTTAATTATAAGGTCATTTTTTGTTATTCCTTGTTTACTTAATTCTTTATACATATTAAGCCTTGCTGTTGCTACTATTCCTTGCAATTTTTCAGCCATTTCAATTGTTCTTTTGAACTCAATAGATACTTTTTTTTTATCTTTGCTAGTATATACTAATTTGTAAGTATCTAAATCAACTTTAATAAATTCATATTTCATTTTATCCTCCAATTCTAAAAAAGTTAGAAATTATCAAACTCACTAAAGACAAACTCATAATTTCTCAAGATTTTAAGGGAGAACAAAGACACAGCTCATGTGATTACGGTAATATATGTATTTAAAAGAAAATAATTTAGTTTTTACTTGTTCTCCTACTCTTCCACCTACTATTATAGCATAATTATTTTTTTATTGCAACTAAATTATTACATCTTATGCAATATACTTCATTTTTGCTATTAGTCATAAATAAACTTTTTTTATGACACTTAGAGCATATTCCTTTTGGTTTTTTATTATATGTATTTCTTATTTCTTTTAATTTTTGTTTTTCTTTTTCTCTTAATATTTTTCTTTCATTATTTTGGCTCATTATATTCTTCTTCCTTTCACTTTTTTTGGCATTTCATATATTTTTGCACTTCCGCAAGTAAGAACTACTTCTTCGTTTTTTTCTATGGGCATAAAATCTGAACCAATTAATTCATCTTGTATTTCATCCAATATTTCAATTGCTCTTTCTTTTGTTTCATATTCGCCTAATATTTCATTGTCATAATAATTATAAAATCCAATTAATATATTTGCTTCTACTGTTTCATTTTCTACTAATTTATAATTTTGGTATTGTATTCCTTTTATATTTAATAATACTTCTTTATCTTGACTTCTTATCCACAATTCCATTATTTTTCCTCCTTATTCAACATAATTATCATAAATTGTCACAACACAATCTATTTTTTTATCCTTTTCTTTGCAAATATTAATAATAGTTTTGTCTGTTTCAATAATCAATGAATGATAAATTTTTAATAATTCTTCAAGAGTGTTTATTTCCTTAACTTCTCTATAATTCCAATCACTCGCTTTTTCTATTACTGCTTTCATACTTATTCTCCTCAATAATATTCTTCTAAATATTCGCTAAGTTTTTTAAAACCAAAATCTTGATAATCGGTATTATTTATTTCTTCAACATATTTCTTTAACACTCTATAATCTTCTTCTGGTATTTCTTCATAAGAATAAACATAATTTTTAATTTCACTTTCTTTTGAATAAATAACACCTATATTGCATATTCCATAATCATTGGTCTTACTTTTTACGATAAAATGTTTCATACTTATTCTCCTATTCTATGTTATTAATTAATTCAATTACTTTTTTCTTGCTAAGATTTCCTTTTGTATTATCTATTACTTTTTTTATTTTTTCTTTAAACTCTGGAATAATAAAATCTTTTGTGTTTTCAATTTTGTCAATAGCAATTTTTTCTCTGATTAAACAATTATTTTTTTCTTCATTAAGTTGAGCGATTTCTTTATCTTTTCCAGTTAGTTTATTTCCTAACTCATCAATTCTTTTTAAATATTCTTCAATTTCTTCTTTACTCATTTATTCCACCTCTTTTAACATATTTAATGCTTCTTCTATGTATTGTTCTATGTAAACTTCTCCCCCTTCTGCTTGTATCTAATTCATGAAGCCCCTTTTTTAATTCTTCTATTGCTTTATCAATCACTTTTTTTAATTGTTGGTTTTCTTGTTGTAAATCTTCTATGAATTTTAATAATATATATATTTCAGCATAAGTAATATCGCTGTCTCCTATAAATTCATAAGAACCGCTTTTTACTAATGAATTATTTTGTAAGATTTTAATAGTTTCTTTTACTTCCTCATTCATCTTTCCACTCCTTAATCATTAAAATAAAATTTATTATTGCTATAATACCAATAACCCCCCAGAATATTAATGGTATATATAATATAAGCATTTAATCCTCCTTACCATTTATAAGTCCACATTAGATATAATACATAAATTAATATTGTTGCTAAAACCAATAGATTGACTATAATTAAATATGCTTTTATATCTTCTTGTTTATTCTTTTTTAATATTCTTAATTGTTCTCTTTCTGTCTTACTTGTAGGAAATTCTTTTTTTAATTTCCACATTTGATATTTGCTTATTTTTTCTGGTTTCATTTAATCCTCCTAAAATCTTTGCAGGCCTCTGTATTTTTTGTTATTCTTATTTTTCTATATCTACAATAATATGTCGGTATCGTATTTCCTTTTATTTGCCTTTTTTCTAATAATCTGCAATTTTTACATCTATCTTTTATTTCTTTTTTCTCTTCTGATATTATAATTTTTTCTCTAAGGCTATTTTTTTTATCATATTTAAGTGTTTTCATTAACTCGGTAATACTTGTTATGTTTTCTTTTTTAATTAAATATGACCTACAAAATTGTTTTATTTGGTCTCTTAATGAAATATCTTTACCATTATCTAATGCTCGATGACATTTAATACACAACATAGCCCCATTCTCTTTGCAACCTTTTCCACCATGTGCTCTTGATAAGAATATATGTGCTATTTGTAATGCTCCATTATTTCCACAAAAGACACACCTATTATTATCTCTTTTTTTTATATATTTTCTTGTTTCTTTATCAAACTCACACCATTGACTTCTTATACTCATCATCTTACCTCTTCAAAAAAGTCTTTTATTTCAGCATTACTATCTATACTTTTTGTTATAGCATACGCTGTTGTTTTTTTGCATAATGTTGCTTGATTATATATACTATTCATATACTGCCTAGTTATTCCAACTTCTTCTGCTATTTTTGCTTGATTTAATTTTATTTTATCAAGCTTTTCTTTTTTAAATCTATACATCTTCTTCTTCCTTCCTCTTTAGAATATATTTTTTAAAACTGCAAGTTTTACCATAAATATTCTTTTTTGTTACCCATTCTTCGTCAAACTCTATTCCATACTTATGTTTTATCTCAAAAATTCTGGCACTTAACCTAGTTATAAATAACTTTGAATAACTTTCATAAGTAGTTATGCTTCCATGTTCATTTAAATATTTAATTATCATTTCGTTTTGTGTCATTATATTTTGTTCTCTCTTTCTAAATATTCTTTTAACTTAGGGTCATATTCTGATAATATTTTCAATGCTGTCTGATAATTGTTATAAAGAATTTTATTTTCTTTTTTTGTTTTAATTAAATCATACACTAAAACTGCTATAGTAAATATACTTAATATAATTAATTCTTCCATTATTTTCCTCCATATATACATTTATCATATATTCCAATGCTATTTGTTATTACTGAGCCGCCTTTTTCTATGCAATTATTTTTTTGGATATTTCTTATAAATATCGCTATAACTAACATTATGATTATAATTATTGTTTCTACTGAATACTTATTCATTTTTTTTATCCTCCAAATATTCTTTTACTAATTTCATTGCCATTTCTTCATTTACTGGCAATTTATAGAACTTTCTTTTTTCTTCTCTTAAATGTGTACCACTTACAAATGATAATGGCATGTGATAACTTTGCTCATAGGCTATCTTATAAAGGTTAGTTTGATATGCTACATATTCTTTATCAAAAGTGGCTGTTCTTTTAAAATCATTTACTCCTCTTTCGCCATTCATTTCTATTATCTGGTCTAATCTACCTACTGCTACTGGAACATCATCTAGAAACAAGATTACTGGTATCTCTGAGGCTATTACTTGCCATTTATAATGTTTCTTTAAGAATATGTAATTTTGAAGCTCTCTATTATTAAGGTCATTTATACCATCTTCTTCATAATCTTGAATTGCTTGGTGCATTTCAGTACCTCTTTGGCTTGCTACTTCAAGTATTCTTTCATCTACCCCTTGATACTTATTTCCAAATTTCTTTTTTAATATTGTTGTTATAGAGGGAAGAATAATTCCATTACATATATAAAGATGACTATCTTCCCAATATTCTATAACATAATTACCTATAGTCCAAGTTTGCATTATTTAATCTTGATTACTAATGAACCTTTAACTGGTGTGAATTCTACATAAGTATCATATAAATCAGGTAAATCTTTTTTAAACTTTGCTGTTCTAAATGTTTCTCTTTCTGTTGGTGCTTTGTAAGTAATACTAATCTTTTCATTTTCTAATTTTAAGATATTTTTATCTTCCATTTCTTTTAATAAGATTTCTCTTATCTTTTCTTTTTTCTCTTTTACTTTTTTTTCTTCTTCATCAATCATTTTTAATGCTGATATAACCGCATCTGTTAGTTGATAATTATCTTCTTTTTTTTCTATTAAATCGTTCATTACTTGTCCTCCTTTTTCGCAAATAATTTACTTAATATTTCACTTGCTTTATTAATAGACATATCTTCTAACTTTTCAAGGTTATTTATTTCTAGTAATTTAGTTAAATTTTCGCCTTGATAATATTTTTGTATAAGTTCTATTTGCTTAGGGCTTATCTTTGCATTGCCTACTTGTTTAGTTGCTATCTTGTAGCCATTTTCTGGACTTGCCTCTTTATCGGGGTCATCTCCAGTGCTTAACTTGTATGCTTTCATAAGTGCATATTTGTCTGCGTATGTCATTGCTTTTCCTGGTGCTTTGTCGCCTGTGTCTAAGCCATCTCCATAAACTATTGTTTCAATAAACTCACTAGGATTGTCTATATTAACAAATCTATAAGTAGTTTCTATTCTCATAAATAATGTATTAGTTTTAGTTATACTTCCATTATATTCACTTTCTTTTATTAAAGTATCTCTATCAATTACTTCTCTTTTTACTGGATAACTATAAATTCTATATTTCTTTTCAATAGGCTTAACACCATCTAATACATCTCTTTCTGATACTGCTTTATAACTTCTTGTTTTATTTATTTCTACAGTCAATCCTTTTTCTATAACCCCTATTTCTTCTGTTATTAATGACATCTTTTCATAGATGTTCATCTTTTTAATCTCTTCTTCTTTCATTTTCTTTGTTCTCCTTTCATTTTCTTCTTAATTATACACCCTATTTTAATTTTTGTCAACTATGTTTTACATTTTTATTTAAAATCTTTTAATAATTTTTCCATTTCATTATTTTCATTAATTTCTACTTCTTCTTTTTTTACATCAACATCAAACCATTCGGGCTTATGTTCTATTTTTTTATTTCTTATTTTAAATTTTTTTTCATCTTCTTGTGCTTGTTGCGCTGTTGTTATAGAATTATTTTTATAATTAACCAATATTGTATTTATATATTTTACATTATATTTTCCATTTAATACTGCTTGTTTAATTGCATATCTAGTTAATTCATTATCATTCCATTCTTTTATCATTTCAATTTCAATACCATTTAATGTTCTCCCAAAGTTTCGTTCTAAGAAGTCATAAATTGTGTCTTGCTTTTTTTGCCCTATACACTCTACTATACTATTCTCTTCTATACTATTCTTTACTATACTATTCTCTTCTCGGTTGCCAATTGGTATACCAAAGTCTTTTTTTAGTTCATACTCTTCATTTTCTTCTATAGTTAGTAATGATTTTTCTTTTAAATATTTTGTTTGATGGTATCTATCTTTTCTTAAATAATTATTAATTCTCCAATGCTTAATTACTATAACGCCTGTTTCAAATGGTATTATAAATCTTTTTGCTATTAATAATTTTAAATCATCTTCTTTTTTTCCTGTCATTCGCATTATTGATTTCCAATTATCGACAAATCCATCATCATCAGCCTCCATAGACAAATGGAAATATAAGTTTTGAGTGCTATCAGGCATTTCTAAGAAATTATCGTTATTAGTTATTGTTTTATCGAACATTCTTTTTTGTGCCATTATTTTTCCTCCTTTTTAACTGGTACTAATTTTATGGTTTCATCATCATAAAACTCTAAATAGAATGCACTGCCATATTTATCGATTATAAATTGTGGTATTATAATTCTATTTTTAGTCTTATCTGCTTTTTTCATAAATCTAAATAATAGTTTCATTTTCTCACCTGCCTTTCTTATCTAAAATGATTATACACCATTTAAGTGGGTGTGTCAATATATAAAAAAGAAGAAATATTATTTTTTTAATATCTCCCCTATCTTCATATCATTTTTGTTCTATCATCTCTTTAAATATTGCTATTAAAACATTTACAACTATACTATCTCCAGCTAAATGATATAAACTTGAATTACTTTGATTTTTAGCAACTTTATAATAATCTTCATCTTTAACTCCCATAAGTCTAAAGCATTCTAATGGTGTTAATTTTCTTATTCTTAAATCATTAACAATTTTAGGTATATTTCCACTTCCCTCACTTGCCTTTAATGTCCTTGCACAACCATTTTCATCATAAACTTGTTGTTCAAATTGCCAACTTTTACCGCTTATTCCTTTTAATGGATTTATTACTACTCCTTCTTTTGGTGTTGTTTGTAAAGTATCACTAG
>OIZX01001380.1_pt1 | contig 12705 bp, 10 predicted proteins | sample 1588621 | NCBI WGS metagenome assembly OIZX01 (sample SAMN03283276) | human gut metagenome | biome: human-associated habitat; material: feces | host: Homo sapiens | place: Peru | collected 2012
AGACTTGTTATTACTCACCACTTGCAGAAGTGGGAGTCTTCTCGACTGAGATAAAAATCTACCATTTTATGCCATCGACAGCCGGAACTTTTTCTGATACGGATCTTCAAAGATCTGATCATCCAGCATTCCCTGGATTTTGGAGCGGATGTAGCGGCAGCCGAGCTGGCTTTCACTGGCCTCTTCCGCCAGCATCCGCCTTGTTTTCTCATCCAGAGAAATTTCGATGCCGTACTGTCCGGCAATCTGACTGACCGGAGAAATCTTGTTTTTGCTCTGCATGATCTGATCGAAGTCATCTGCACCAAGAGGCTGCAGCATCACGATCTTATCGATGCGGCCGGCAATCTCACGGCGGATGTTTCCGTACAGCACCAGATCTTCTTCGGTGACTTCAGAAGTCAGATCTGCCGTTTCTGTGCTGCTGGAAAATCCGATCGCAGAAGATCTGTCTTCTTTATTGTTTCGAAGCATTTCGAAACTTCCGCAGAAGACAAAGGAAATATTACGGCAGTCGATCTTTGCTGTCTGTGGATCTTTTCGGTTGTCCTCGTTCACGAACGTTACCTGATCTCCGTCGATCAGTTTCAGAAACTCATTCTGAATGCTTCTGGAAAAGTCCGTTCCGCCGGAGCCGACCATCGGCTCAAACAGTTTGTCCGCTTCATCAACCACAACGATCATATGCTCCCGCATCTGCGGTTTCTCTTCGAGGAAAATATCCTTGACGTGATAGCTTCCTTTCCAGCCGTCACACGACAGCTGCGGTCCGTTGATGATCTTGATGAAAGAGAACTTTTTCTGCAGGGTACGCCAGATCTCGGTTTTGCCGCATCCGGTCGGTCCGGCCACAAGCATATTGCGGCGATGACCCTGCAGATGATTATAAACCAGCATCGCTGCTCCGCGTTTTGCCTCTTCCTGACCGTAAACGTGTTCGCCAAGATACTGATAGATCAGCTTTGGTGTCCAGCTGTAGTCTGTGTCATCGAATGGTGTTTCTTCGTAGACACCTTCGAAACCGTATTCCGCTTCGATCCATTCTTTTTCCGGATAATCCGGCGGCACCGGCGGAAGTTTTGCTTTTTTTCGATCTGCCATCCTCTTTTCGGCTTCCTCTGCTCCCATTTCCTGCAGCATCTGCTGGGTGTAGTTGGTTCTTTCCGATGCCTCTGCGAGAATACCGGCGATATCCTGGATTTCATCCTCGTACAGATGTGTCCTTGAGAGTGCCTCGATAACAATATGTGCGACACTGTCTTTTGGACGCTGCTGCCAGAATACGGAAAGTTCTTCCACCTGATCATAGATATTCGCATATTCTTCATCGCTGACGCTTTCGTACCCGCCTTTAGCGACCGAATCGCGAAATTCTTCAAACGGATTGACAATGGTCGTTTCCTGACCTTTTCTTAAAATAAGTTTTAAATAAACGGACCAGAAGTCTTTTGCCTGTTGTTCTCTCATCGTGCATCCTCCTTCTCAAGTATGCCATCTGTTGTTTTTTCTTTTCTTGTCTTGATCTGGTCCTATCATACCGCACAGACGCACGAAGGCTGTAATTTCAATGGTACGGATTTTATTTTGTTCTCATCGGCAGGAAGTCTTTGCCGGTTTTTATCAAGGATTCCGTAATGCCCCGGCAGTTTTTCTGCATCCGTTTTTGCACCTCTTCATCGGAACTGATACGTCCTTCAATCAGTTTCTGCAGGTTTACCTGCCAGATACCAATGGTACGGTCTTTGTGAAGATCAAAGGCTGCTACTGCACAGAGTCTTAAGATCCCTTCTTTGTTTTTGTTTGTCCGAACAGTATCCCCCATATAATCCGGGAAAATCAGGGCGTTATAAATCTTCACTTCTTTTTCCGGTGCTTGCTTCGAATAGAGCTTCACAAACTGTTCCTGATAAAAGAACTGTTTATATATATCTGCGTTTCCCGGCAAAATATAAGATTCTCCATCCCAGCCGCAATATTTTGCATCCAGAATACAGCAGGTATTTTTCAGTTCCGAATCTTCTTTATCCATCTCGATCACGATATCCGGGATATTCTTTTTTTCCTGATTTTTAAAGACCGGCGTCCTGTCCTGAATGCCGTTTCCGCTTTTTCCATACACCTTCCAGGAATAGACATTATTTTGACATTCATTGATGTTGATCTCTTTTTGATCCAGGATTTTGCTTTCAAAAAACACTTTCTCGCCGAAAAGGCTGATCTGGTTGCCATACAGCCAACCAAGAAGCCACTCGTATACTTTCTCAAATTTCACCGCAGCGATGATCTGCACTTCTGCGGTATCTGCCTGCTCTTTTTCTGTCTGTGCACACCACTGTTCTACACTCTGACTGACCATATTCCATGGAGCTTTTTTCGGTTTGCATTTCTGATTTCGTTCTGCCGCTTCCCATACATCCGCCAAATAAAGATCCAGAAGCTTTGCATAAACCTTCAGCATTTCCAGTTTTTTCAGATAGCCTTCGCTCTGATCCAGTTTCACAGATTTTGGAAGTGACAGCAGCATTTTATCTGCCCATCTTACAATGCCGACAAAATTGCTGTAATAGTGTTTTTCGTTTGTATCCTGATCCGTCCGGTAGAAAATCAGATTTTCATTCTTCCAGTTTTTGTATTCAAAGCCAAAGGAGCGGTATTTCTCCTGCTGCAGCTGCATGATCCACTCTTCGCTTGTGATCTCTGCTCCGTCCTGTATATACTCGATCTGTTTGCCCATGACCGCATCTGACTTACTCTGCATCGCATCAGAGCCATTCTGTACCTCATCCGTTTCGCTCTCTACCTCTGCCAAAATAATGGTTGTGTTGTCATCTGCTCCCATACGGATTGTCTCCTCGATCAAAGATGTCACGGCCTCTTCAACCGGCTGTTCCATCCGGCTTTTGATCTTGGATTCTTCCAGCATGTCTGTCAGTCCGTCTGAGCAGATCAGATACCTGTCGCCCTTTTCATAAGGCACACAGAAAAAACTGTTCTCCGGAAATTCTGCCTGATATTCTTTTCCGAGATACTCAGTCAGAGCACTTTTCATATGGCCGGGCCGGCGAAAGGTATGATCTGTTGACAGCTGTTCCAGTTTTCCATCATGCATGCGGTAAATACGGGAATCTCCGATCGACAGTCCGTAGATTGCTTCCTGCCCAAACTTCAATGCAGACATCGTTGTTCCCATTTTTGTGATCTTCCGGTCTTTTCTCCAGCTTGTGATATTGTCATTTATTTTTTTCAGCATTTGCAGCAGAATGGTTTCGTAATTCTGCTCGTCCTGCTCCGTCCATGGCCGTTCTTCGTCCAGCAGCGTTTTGGCAGCCAGATAAGAAGCCTCTTCTCCACGTGGCAGACCGCCGATCCCGTCGAATACTGCGACCCACTGACCGCCGACTTCTGCTGTTAAATTTTCTTCCAGATCATCATGTACTTCCGGCATACCTATTCCATTAAAGCAGAAATTATCTTCATTCCGTTCCATAAGTGCTCCTGTAATACTCGCACACACTGCTTTTACGGAAATTCTATTATTATTCTTCATATGATTTCTTCCATACCAATGCAAAAGTATCGATAAGATCCTCTGAAACGACACACATCAGAATAAATGCTTCATATGGATTGACCGGATAGAGTTCCATCATATCCGCCTCCATAAGCAGTTCGTTTGTTTCTTCCACAAATGCTGAAAAACGCGGTCCGGCTCCTGATTCAAGTTTTTCATCATCTAATGCATAGATCAGAAAGATCAGCGTGATCAGATCAAAACGCTCCACCGGTTTTCCGGCTAGAACTTTGCTGATCCGTTCGCGACTCAGACGTTTTCCGGAAAACTGTTTTTTCAGGCAGGCAAATGATTTCATGTTGCCGTTTTTTGTTACCGGAACTTCGGTGTACAGCACACTTTCTATCTTTCCGGCACTGATATCTCCTGCTGTAAATCTTCTTGGCTCAACTTCTTTCTCATCCGGATAACGGTTCATATGTTTTGCAATGGTCTCTTTTGCTCTCTCATACAGACGCTCAAATACCTGTCTTGCTCTGTTTTCACGTTTATCTGCAATATTTAAATTTTTAATATAATGCAGATATTTTTTCAGTCCGTCTTCCGTGCTTACATACAGTTTCGGTGTATTCTGCATGGCCTCCCACATATGATCTTTCCGTACAGATGTATCGGAAGGCTCAGCTGCATATTCTTCCAGCAGTTTTTCTGCCGCGGCATAAGATTTCCCGGTACGTCTGCAATGCCAGTAAACAATTTCTTTCGGATCGTAAAAATCAAAATCTCCCTCTTTGAGCACGAGCGTCAGAAATTTGGAAATTGTTTGATCGTCCATATCCAGCCCGAATCCCATCTGAAAAATACTCTCACGTTTTACACTTTCTGCTGCGATCCAGCGGTTCGCCTTACGCTTCATCTCCTGCTTTGTTTTCGCCCCAACGGAAGCAAGACAGTCATTTTTTTCAAATCCATCCAGGATCAGAGCGACATACTGCTCATTGGTCACACTGCGAAATGCTTCCTGCATTTCATTTTTTTCATAAAGATATCGTTTCAACTGATCGTTAAATGGAACGATCTCCATTTCACCGGTCAGATATTCAAAGATCTTCTCTTTTTTTTCATCTTTAAACTGTTCCGAATCAATCGTATCATAAAATCTCCTGATCGCTGTATTTGTAAAGTTATAAGACTTGATTGAAGAAGAAGGATCAAAATCCATGATATTTATTTCAGACATAGCTCTTCCATCCTTTTATCTGTTTTCTAATGTGTTTTTTAAATGTTTCCGTCACTATGCATTCTGTTCTTTTCCTGCATTCAGCTGTTCCATCAGTTTTTTTAGATTCATGCGGTAATCGCAGGAATCCGGATTTCCTTTTCGGTATCCTGTACAGGCTACAAAGGCACCATACTGTCCCGGTTTTTTCACCAGAACTTTTCCGCATTTCGGACAAAGTCCATACGGATGCTTCTGGATGTTTTCCAATGCTCTTTTCATTTCTCCTGCCGACTGATAACGATCCTTTGGATCATAAGCACATGCTTTTAAAATAAGCTTTCGCATGTCCGCAAAAGCATTTTCAGGCTCCGGAAGCACGGCATCTTTTTTCATTCTGCGGTTGATCCGCTCCTCTGGATCTGCGACATCTGCAAATGGCAGTCTGAAATCATTAGACAGATAATACAGCACCAGACCAAGGGAATAAATATCCGCTGTCTTATCATAAATCGTTGTCTCTTTGACCTCAGGTGCCATGTAATCCGGGGTGCCTGCGACTGTCATCGTTCCCGAAATCGGCTCCCTGGCAATGCCAAAGTCTCCCAGTTTAAACTGCCCCTCTTTTGAGACCATAAGGTTATCCGGCTTGATATCCCGGTGAATGATCCCTTTTTCATGGCAGATTTCAAGTGCTGAGCAGATCTCGATCCCAAATCGGATCACTTCTTCCGCATCCATTGTTTCATTTTTTTCCATGTAATTTTTTCCGAGGTATTCCGTGAAATCTTCCAGATACTCCATCTGAATATAAAGTTTCCAGAAATTCTCCTCCGGCATCTTTTCCAGGCAGCTTCCCTTGATCTGCACAATATTTTCTGCCCCTGCAAAAGATTCCAGCCGGCTGACCTCATGTGCCACTTTATCATTAAAGAACTGGGTAAAGTCTCTTCTGGCCTTTACCCAGTCATTTCCGTATTCTCTGTAAACCATTTTTTTATTTAATATCCAGCTGATCATTTTAAGAGCGGAAATTTCCTCATCTGCCTCCCCTTTGTTTTTCACCAGTTTATATACACTTCCGGAAATCCCTTCGCCAAGCTTTTCCGTAATCTCATACCCATAATTTTTCCACTGCATCGGCAGCTCCGGAAATTCTGCCTTATACGCCCGGTCCTGATCTGCGGCGTTTTTTATCTCCATGTGATATTCCTCCAGTATCTTCTCTCTGCCTGATTATTTCATACTATTTCGTTTTTATTTGCATTTTTTACCCGAACATACAATACCAATCTTAATAATAGTTTTTACCCCTTCATTCAACAATTCCGTATCCTATCGTTTATCATCTATTTTCTTTTCTCTCCCAGATCACTCATCTCTGCAATCTTTCCGTCTTCCACCCGGTAAACTCTCCGGCACAGCCTCAGAACCCCCGGGCGATGCGTTGTCACGATACAGGTTTTTTCCGGTGCTTTTTCCAGTATATTTTTCAGAAGTTTTTTCTCTGTTTCTTCATCAAGTGCGGAAGTTGCTTCATCCAGAAGGATCACCGGTGCATTGCGAAGCAATGCCCGTGCGATGGCAATCCGCTGCGACTGTCCTTCGGAAAGCCCTTTTCCGCGTTCACCCAGTTTTGTCTCCAGTCCTTCCGGCAGTTTTTTGACAAATTCCCACGCACATGCCATCTCAAGAGCCGTCTTCATTTCTTCCCTGGATGCTCCTTCTTTGGCGATACTCAGATTCTCGGCGATACTCCCAGCAAGAAGTGTATTGCCCTGCGGAACATATGAAAAGCATACTCTTGTGTCTGCATTTAACTTCTGCTCCGTTCCGTCCTGTGCCTTTAAGATTGCCTTTCCTGTATCCGGCTCGATCAAGCCGAGGATCAAACGCAGCAGCGTTGTCTTCCCTTCTCCGGATGTCCCGACAAGTGCCACGATTTCTCCCGGGCAGGCACAAAAATCAGACTCCCGAAACACCTGTTTTCCTTTTGTATACGAAAATGTCACATTTTCCAGACGAACTTCCAGTCCGCCCTTTGTCAAAAACAGATCCTTTTGATTTTGCATGCTATGTATTTCTTTGGGAAGCTCTGTCAGTTCCCGGAGGCGATGTGCAGAAACCGAACTGTTCAGAAAAGACGGAATGATCGACACGAGATTCTGAAATGCCCCAGACAGGCTGTTTCTCTGCTGCAAAAATAAAGTCATCGTGCCATAAGTGATCGCATGTGTCCATAAGCGGAACAGACAATACCCAAATGCAGTAAACTGTACTGCCATTCCAAGCACCGACAAAACTGCCTTTGTTTTGATGCTGAACAAATTGTAATCCAGAGTTATTTTTTTATACTGTTCCTGCAATTTTTTCAGACAGGTGCTGCAGTGCAAAGAAATGCCAAGCGATTTGATCATATCCATATTGTAAAAAGTTTCTGCCTCAAACGTCATCATCCGACTGCTCATTTCACGCACTTTCTTCTGGCAGTCCCGCTGTTTTTTTATCATAAACTGCGACATCAGAACAACAAACGGAGCACTTCCAAGTGCAATCCCTGCCATGACCTTATCGTAATAAAAAAGCACAAGAAATGTTGCCAGAAAATGATAGAATGCGATCACGACCGCCGGAAGCCAGCTGACGGCATTGCTGCCCACTGTTTCAATATCCTGATTGAAACGGCTGAGCATATCGCCGTTTTGATACTTGCTCAGTTCCAGCCAGCTGACATCCAGAATCTGTTCAAAAAGATCTGCCCGAATATCATTGCTGATGTTCGTATTCAATTTTACCATAATACGGCTGATACCGCCATTCAGAATCAGGCTGACTGCAAAACTTCCTGCCATAACTCCAAAAATCATGCCCGCTTTGTTCATCTGATATCCGGTAACAATATCAATCAGATATTTTCCTGCAATGCTGCTGAGAAGTCCAAGAGAGGTACTTACCATTCCGAGAAATGTATAAAAAAAGATGGTCCATCGATATCTGACACTGTAATGCAAAATCCATTTCCAGTCATCAAAGATTTCCTGAAATGTCCCATCTTTCCATTTTCCTGCTGCTCTTACTGTTTCGTTATGTATTTCCTTACTGCTTTTTTTTAAATTCTGCACCTTTGAAGAAAAAGAAAACCCAAGTTTCCTGATACCACAAAAACGAATCCAGATATGTTCAAAAAATCTCCACCGAAAATTTTCTGATCCGATCCATTTTCCCCGCACCTGTACTTTGGTGATTCTGGCAAAAATCTGCTCCTGACGGATTCCCGATTCCGGTACAATCTGACCGTCGCCAAGCAACGTATAACTTTGATCCCCGCATTTTAAAATCCGGTGCATTACATACTGCCCATTTTCACGGCGATAAAATACGATATCGCCTTTTCTTAGTTTCCGGTCTGTTTTTTTCATGCAGATTTTGTCCCGTCCATGTTTCAAAAACGGACGCATGCTGTTTCCCGTGACGATCATGCTGACTTCCTGTCCATCTTCCAGGAGTGCTCGTATCATTTTCATATATTCCTGCGTATCAACCAGCCTGACCGGTTTCTTTTCTTCAAAATATTTTTCACTGTCTTGTTTCCGAAATTTTTTCATAGTTTTATGCTCTGTTGGTTTCTCCTGGTGGCATATCAGATAAATGTTGTCGGACAATGTCCTCAAATATAATCTTATGATTTTAATCCTATGCGAAAAATTTCGAATTTATGACTATTTCTCTTTTACATTATTTCTCTGATCTGGAATATTTTTCAAAAATCCGGATATACTCAGCCTCCACTTTTGCAAAAGGCTCTACGGTATAATCCAGCTCGATATGAAGCTTGGGCGGCTCCCCGTCCTGCTTTTCACCAAGCAGCCCGTCCAGATCATACCAGAGCATCACATGGTCGATCTCTTCCAGCTGTGCCTGTTCCTGTGCTGTCAGATCTGATCCCAGAAATTTTTCGTAAATCAAATGCAGCAAATATGCTTCCTGCTCCTGATATTCCGGCAATGTTTTCTTAAAAGGAGACGGCACATCGGACATATAACATTCACTGGCATCGTGAAGCAAACAGGCAAGTACCATGCGATCAGACAGTCCCCTTGCCGCCGCTTCTTTCGCACAGCAGATACAGTGCTGTCCCACTGACCAGAAGGTCTTTACATGGCCGTTTCCCCGACAGATCAACGACAATGCATGGGCAATATCCGGTATATCGATCAGCTCCGGATTCGGATCCGTCGGTTTAAAATGTTTTCCGGTATAGGTAGTGATAAATTCGCTCATCGTATTCCTGCTTTCTTTTTGCAATCAGCACCGGATTTTGGTGCATGATCTTTCAGACCAGGCACCGCTCCTCCGGCTGCTGCCCAGAAGTACAGACTTGCCACGCTGCAGTACGGACTTAATCTGCGGCGGTATTTTTCAAACAGTTTGCGGTCGATTTTTCTGTGATGGTAAATCATCCGCATCCCACGCTGTATTGCCAGATCACCAAAACTCAGCACATTCGGTCTTTGCATACAGAACAGCAGGATCATTTCCGCAGTCCAGACACCGATGCCTTTCAGTGATGACAATTCCTCAATCGCTTCCTCATCTGATTTTTTCCAGATGCCTTCAATGTCAAAACTGCCGTCTTTTACTTTTTCCGCAAAATCTGTGATATACTCCGCTTTCCGGAAAGATATCCCAAGCGGCTGCAGATGTTCCACACCTGCATTTAATATCGTGTCCGCATCGACTGTCCCAAGATAATCCTTCATTCTCTGCCAGATCGTAGCCTGTGCTTTGGTCGAGATCTGCTGACCGACAATATGATGAACCACCGATGAGAACAGGTCATCGTCAACCGTTCGCTCAATCATACCAACCTGATCGATCACCTCAGCGAGACGTTTATCTTTCTGTTTCAGATAGATAAGTTCCTTTTCTCCGTATTCAAAATACATATCCTATTTGATTCTCTTCAATTCATATTCTCTTGTTCCAAGTCCGATCTTTTCTGCCTGGTCAAGGGTTGCTTTCCACTCGATATTCGGATTGGAATCTTTGAAATGATCGTGGTGGCAATGCCATCCCGGCTCTGCCAGATGTTCTCCAAGCTGACTGTTTGCAATCGGTGTTGCATTCAGGCAGGCATCTGCACATGCCTGATCCAGTGCGACCGGATCAAAGCTTGCGAACATTCCGATATCCGGAAGGATCGGTGCATCATTCTCACCGTGACAGTCACAGTTCGGGCTGATATCCTGTACCAGTGCGATATGGAAATGCGGACGGTCGTGACAGACTGCCTGTGCATATTCTGCCATTTTACGGTCGAGAAGCTCATTTGCACTGTCATTTGGATTGTATACCGCATCAAAACTGCAGGCTCCGATACAGCGTCCGCATCCTTTGCATTTATCATAATCAATAACTGCTTTTTTATTTACATAAGTGATCGCATCGCTTCCGCATTCTTTTGCACAGCGGCGGCAGCCACGACAGACTTCCGTATTGATTGCCGGTTTTCCGCTTGCATGCTGCTGCATTTTTCCTGCACGGCTTCCGCATCCCATACCGATATTTTTAATGGCTCCGCCAAATCCGGTTGTCTCATGTCCCTTAAAATGGCTCAGGCTGATAAAAATGTCCGCATCCATGATCGCATGTCCGATCAGAGCCGTTTTGCAGTATTCTCCGTTTACAACCGGAACTTCTACTTCATCCGTTCCTCTCAGGCCATCTCCGATGATAATCTGACATCCGGTCGTAGTTGTATTAAAACCATTGAGATTTGCACAGTCCAGATGTTCCAGTGCATTCTTTCTGCTTCCCGGATACAGTGTATTACAGTCTGTCAGAAACGGCATTCCGCCCTGCTCCTTGCACAAATCTGCAATTACCTTTGCATAATTTGGTCGAAGGAAAGCCATATTTCCAAGTTCACCAAAATGCATCTTGATCGCCACAAACTTTCCATCCATATCAATGTCTTTGATGCCGGCAGCAATACAAAGTTTTTTCAGCTTGTCCAGCTGGCTGGTCCCTACCGGACAGCGAAAATCGGTAAAATAAACAGTAGATTTTCCCATGTCAGTTCCTCCTGATATATTTTCTTCCGTAAGTTTCCCGTACCTTTGCATCCTTAATGCCAGACTCTGTAAAAAAACGTGTTGAGTCTGTACAGAATCCTTACTTTCTATAAAAGAATAACACATCAAGTACACTTGAAGTCAAGTACCTGTTTGTAAGTATCCGATTTTTTCCTGCTTCTCAGGCTGCCGCACCTCAGACTCTGTGAAAACAACAGAGCCGATACTCATTTTAATGCTCTTAAGCTATTTCTTTTTTCATTGCCTTATAGCCGATTACCACTGTCCATACATAGGCACATGTTTTAGGAATCATCAGCATACCGATCATTGGGATCACATCCGCCCACAATACAACCGGAATATAGAAAGCAAAGCTCAGTACGATTGTCAGCCACATCCAGCGGAAAGATTTATCATTCTTTTCTTTTGTACTTTTATAAAACAGAACAATGATAATCAACCCCATCAATGCGAATGAAATGTTACGGTAAATACCCCAGGAAAGCGGAGCATCTGTGACAAGCCAGTTATTCTGAGGCATCATGCACAAAACATTCTGTACATTGCCAGATTTATATTATCAATTACTATATTACTTCCATGATGTAATCTCATAATGTACCCCCATTTTTTTACATAAGATTCCCAGATCTTCTAATACTGTTTCAAAATCCAGCGTATGTTCTACATCATAATTTTCTTTGATAAAAGCTATTCCTTTAAACTGAAAAAGATACTGAAAATCTTCTTTACTGCTGAGTCTATGCCTATTGGCAAATTCATTTACACATGCAACAGTAAAACCAATTTTTCTTTTCTGTTCACTCATTAAAACAACTTTCTTCCTAAATTACACTTAAACGTGTCTGGTTATTTACTATAGTTTAATCACATCATCCTACTTTTTCTGTGTGATCTGTGCCGGAGAGTGCAGCCTGGATTTCTGACTTGTTTCCCGCAGCAGATGCTCTTTTTTCGTAAAGCGGACATTCACAATCCGCTTCGCTACTTGCTCATGAACGCAGTCGCTGCTCTGCACACTTGAAGCAGGGGAATGCTTCTCTGCGTTCAAACAATCGTATTGTAATTATAGCATAGGTGTGAGGTGCATTGTGTGTGCATCTATTTATACGAATAATCCATACTGCATAAAAGGCAATGAACCATTTCTGATTCACTGCCTTTTTCTTTACATATTTTTCCTTTTTATCTTCTGAATATCTTCAGGAATTTTCATAATGTACTTTATTCTGTTCTGTTCATTTCCCTTCGTTCTATAGCAGCAATTTCTTCTTCCGTATATTCTTCTATTTTTGTTGCTGTTACCTGTTTGATATGTTGTTTTTTCAGGTGCAGATATACGAATTCCCGAAAAATAGTATAGAACACTGACAACAGTGGAATAAAAACAAGCATACCTACAATTCCCATAATGTTTCCACCGACTGTAACGGCTGCCAGCACCCAGATGGACGGAAGACCTACAGATTCACCAACAACATGGGGATAGATCAGATTTCCCTCTATCTGCTGCAGTACCAGAAACACTATTATGAATAGAATTGCCTGCTTCGGGCTTAGCATAAAGATTAAAAAGCTTCCTACCGCACACCCGATGAAAGCCCCGAAAACAGGGATCAATGCCGTAAACGCAATTAAAACTCCAATCAGGAGTGCATATGGCATCCGCAAAATACTCAGTGTAATGACAAACATACATCCAAGAATCACGGCTTCCAGACACTGACCTGTAAGAAAGTTTGCAAATGTCCGATACGTGAGAGAACAAATTTTAAGGAAAGCATCTGCTTTTTGTTTTGGAAGAAAAGCGAAAAATACTTTTCTGACCTGTACATGCAGCCTTTCTTTCTGAAAAAGAATATAGCAGGCAAAGGAAA
>OIZX01001381.1_pt1 | contig 12684 bp, 4 predicted proteins | sample 1588621 | NCBI WGS metagenome assembly OIZX01 (sample SAMN03283276) | human gut metagenome | biome: human-associated habitat; material: feces | host: Homo sapiens | place: Peru | collected 2012
GTCAGTAGCTCGAGAAATTTTATCAGTTCCTTTATATGTTGCAGTGTATGTGTATTTGCCCTCTGGAAGTTTATCAAAGCTTCTGGAACCAACACCATCAGTTATTACTATTTTATAGAACTCTTTATTAAGCTCTAAAGTTACATTACCTGTAATTGGTTTTCCGTCTTCTGTTTTAAGAGTTGCACTAAATATTATTTCATTTTCACCTATTTCAACATTAACTTTCAATATACTTCTTGTTTGATTTATTACAAGTATTTTAGTTGTATTTGAGCTTAAATAATTATTATCTCCATTATAATATGCATTTATGGTGTATGATCCACTTGTTAATGGTGAAATTAACCATGATGCATTACCATTGCTGATGGTTTTATTTCTTGGTGAATATAATCCTAAAATCCTGAAAGTAACATTTCCAGTTGCATCATCATTTACTACTGCATATATTCTAATATTTTGGCCTTCTATGATTTCTGAAGTTATAATGTTTATATTTGAAGGTGCTTTAGCTATTTTAAACTCTTTGTTGTCAGAGGAGCCTTGGTAAATATTGTTTCCGTTATAGGTTGCTTTAACATTTTTATTTCCTGCATTGACTTTATTAAATGTAACTTTGGCTACTCCGTTTACTATTTCAACAGTTTTTGAGTCATGGTCAATAGTAAAAGTAACGTTTCCATTTGCACCCCTTGTAATGTTGGCGGTTATAGTAATGGATTCTCCATAGATGCTGTCTTTAATTGTATTGATTGTAATGGAGGATAATGAGTTTTTAATATTGAATTCAACTTCTTTTGTGTTATTGGTATAGTTGGAATCTCCTGAGTAAATTACTTTTAATGTATGTTTTCCTAAGGTTAAATTAGCTATTTCAACACTTGCAGTTCCATTTTTCAATGTTTTACTGTAAGTTTTACCATCTATAACAAATAATATAGTTCCTGTTGCATTGGCAGGTAATTTAACAGTAATTACTTCAGTTTCTCCGGCTAAAATGTCTTTAATGTCAATATTTAAATCTGCTGGTTTTACAATAATTTTGTTTTTGGCTGTAATTCCATTGAATGTTGCTTTAAGGATATATTCTCCAGCTTTTAAATTTAAATTAAGATAACCTAAACCTTTAGAATTTGTCATTACTGTGTAATTTTTGTTATCTATGTTTATTTCAACTTTTGTGTAAGTGTAAGGATTTCCTTGTTTGTCTGTTAAATTAAAGTGATATATTGAGTTATCCTGCTCTTGGATTGTTAAATTCTCACCAGTTAATATAAAATCAATGCTTGTTATGTTTATTGTGGTATTCCAGCTTGCAGATTCAAACTGTTTATCTCCAAGGTATAAAACATAAATGTAATTGCTTCCTTTGGTGAAATTAACATTAAATACAGCTGTTCCGTTTGTGAGAGTTAATTTATAGAATTCTTTATTGATATAAACTCCAACTTCACCGGTACAGGTGTTGGGATTAGTTTTTACATTGACGATTCCGGTTAAATCATTGTTATATGTAATATTTACAGTTAGATTACATGAATCTCTTAGAACTTTAAATGTTGTTGTTGCAGTTGATGGGGCGTATTTGGAGTCTCCTGGATAATAAACAGTTACATTATAACTTCCGCTAGTTAAATTGTGTAGTGTAATGTTTGTTACTTCTGATTTTAAAAATATTGTAGTATTTATGCCATTTACACAGAGTATAGCTTCTCCGCGAAGATTGCTTGGATTTACAGTTATTGTAGCTGTTGCATCTTCTCCAGCTTTAACATCATCTACATTTATTGTTAAATTAGTGTTAAATTTACTTACTTTAAAAATTGTACTTGCATTGCTGCTTTCATAGTATTTTGAATCCCATAAAACTACTGTAAGGTTATATTCTCCAACAGCAAAGTTTTTAAGTGGAATTGTAGTTTTTCCGGCATAAATGTAAATTATTTGTTTAAGTTCTCCATTGATGTACAGGTAACCTTGTGTTTGGGAGCCTTTAGGTTCAAGATTTATAATTAGTTCTCCGTTTTGTCCGATTTTAACTTCGGGTGCAGTAATATTTAATGTAGTTGGATGTTTATTTACAGTATAATTGCAGTAATAGAAGACTTTAGCATAATCTGCGTCACCTTCGTAAATTATTTTAATAGTGTAATTTCCAGGTGTTAAATCAGAAACTGTTAAATTAGTTGACCCATTTACTAGGTTTATGGAATATTTTTTATCGTTAATAATGACTGTTACATTTCCAGTTGGGATGTGTGTGTAGTTTCCGTTTACTTTAATTTTGAATATTGCATCTTCACCGTAGATAATGTTGTTATTGAAATCCACATCTATTTTTGAAGTTTCTTTTCCAACATCAAGGATTATTTCTTCTGTGTGTCCTCCTAAATTAGCATAAACTTTGTATTGGCCTTTTTGAGAAGTGTAATTATAGTCTAATGAGGCTGTTCCATTTATTAAAGGTTTAGTTATATTTACTTCTTTTCCATCAATTATAGTTGTAAATGCGACATTCATATCCGGAAGTAAGTTATAATCTGTAAATGCTTTTCCATTTGCTAGTTTTAAATCTACTTTAAGTTGAATAGTATCTCCAATTTTTAAAGATTTATATTCTGGTTTAAATGTGAATATAAAATAATTATCTATTTCAGAGTTTGAATCTTTTGGATAAGGATTAGCATTTGTACAAAAATAGTTGTAATCCATATTTATAGTACCTTCATTAAATAGGAATGCATATGGATCTTTTGGTATTATGTAGGGGGCGGGACTGGTTGCTTGTAGGTGTTTTGTATTAATAAACATATTATAAAATGCATTTATAATACCTTTATTATAGATATTAAATGCACCTGTAAGATAATAAAAATTATTATCTCCATAACTATTATTGTTAAATATAGTTCTGTTAATTGTGAGAGTACCTAAATTTTCAATTGACCCATAATAAACTTTGGTATTATAACCGTTTTTTGAGTAAATTTTGTTATTTTTAATTATTGAATTAATTATTATTCCTGTTCCTGATTCATCATTATATATTGAATTATATCCATTTATATTAGATATTATTGTATTATTTAAATGCATATTTCCAGAATTTTGTATGGCATTTCCATTATATGTGGATTTAGTTTTATTTATCAAGGAATTCCATAGGTAAATGTTCCCAGTATTATATATTGCACCTCCATGGTATCCTTCTGATAAACTTATAGAAGTATTACTTATATTTAAATTTCCTTCACTATATATTGCACCTCCATTACTTGAAGATTTGGAATTAGAGATGGTGGTGGTGGTTATAATTAGTTGACCTGTGTTGTATATTGTTCCTCCAGTTCCAGATGTTGAATTTATGTGGTTAAATGTTGAATTTTCAATTGTTCCAAAACCTATATTGTATATTGCACCTCCAGTTTTGCTTTTTACATTATTAAATGAGCTAGATTTAATTTGAAAAGTTCCAGTATTATATATTGCACCTCCATTACTTCCAAACCATCCTGTTGTTCCAAAGAAGTCTGTAGAGGCTGGTTTAATGCCTATATAATCTATATTGTTAATAATGTCTGTAATGTTTTTAAAACTTGAGTTTTCAATTGTTAATAAATTAGAATTGTATATTATTGATCCATTTATAGTTTTAATAGCTTTTTCTCGATATGTTTGATATATGTAATTATTTGATAATTCTTGATAAGTATCATTGATAATTATATTAATATGGAGTTTAGTTTTATTTTCAAAAGAAGAATTAATAATAATCAGTTTTCCATTATTCTTAATAACTCTATTTTCAATGTTGGTAAATTTTGAATTGTTGATGGTTAAATTTGCATTTTCTGCGTTGTAGATTATGCTGTCCCATGTTATGTTATTTTTATTTGTTATTATTTGGTTTTGAAGGGAAATCTGCTTAAAAGTACAATTTTCTATTTTTAGAAGGCCAGTGTTGTAAATTAAGGAGTTATTTAAATTGCTTTTTAAATTAGTTATTTTTGGGTGTTGATAAATTGAATCTGTAGTAAAGGTGTTGTTAATTAATTCTAAAATTCCGGTATTGTTAATAGCTCTTCCGAGAATGTTTTTAAATGTGCAATTTATTAAATTAACTTTTCCTTCAGTATTTATACTGTAACTTGTGGTATTTGTAATTGTCAAATTTACAAAAGTCACTTTTGCATTATTTGTTATATTAAAGAGGCTTTCTTTTTCAAATCCATTAAATGTAACATTATTTCCAATTATTGTAACGGATTTATTTATTAAAATATTTTCATTTTGGTCATGAATTATATTTAAATTAGATAAATAGATTGTTCCTTCATTTTCAACTAAATCTAATGCTTTTTTAATGGAGTTTATGGAATTTGTCCAATTATTATTGGATCTAATTTTATTGTCAATAATTATATTGTTATTTGTTAGGTTTGTTAGTTGTATTTTGTTTAATTTTTCAAAAACAATTGTATTAGAAAATATTCCAAAAATATAGACTTGTAATCTACTTTTATCTTGTACATGGTACGGAAAACTTATGTCAAATGTGTAATTTCCAGGGGTTGTAAAGTGTTGGTATGGTGGTAAATTTAATTCGTTTAGGGTTTTCTGGCTTATTATTGTGTTATTCTCATAAATTATTAAATAAGTTTTGTTAAATTCTTTTTCTCCCATGGTGAACTTTCCAGTTACATGAATATTTACAGTTATATTTCCAGTTTTATTAAACTCACTTGTGTCATTAACGGTTATTGTATTTTCAATACTTGGATATTTTGAACCAATATATACATTTTCTCCAACTTTGTTTGTGTTGTCAATGGATGTATATTTTTGGTTATAATCTTTTATTTTAACAATATCTGCACTATTTTGATTTGATTCATCAGTATCTATTGTACTGTCAGCTTCACTAATTCCAATATCTTCTGTGTTAGAATGGTTTAAAGTGACAGTTGAATTATCCTCAGCATTAACATTGCTTAATGCTATAAAAAATAATCCCAGAATCAATATTAAAATTATTTTTCTATTTTTCACATAAATCTTCTCCTTATTAATTAATATTAAATTATTAACAACATATTATATAAATTTTATTTGATTCATAATCAATATTTATTGTTTCATAATCTTTTTCATGTTTTATTCATTTTTTTTTAAAATCATTAAACAAATTTTAAATATAATGTAATTTTGGGTAGTTTATAGCTATATTTATATATTATGTTTGTAGATATTCAATTAGTTAATGTATATTTAATAATTATCCAGTTAAATTTATATTTATATTTATATTTTTTGAATCATTGATGGAAATTGTTGATAGGTGGATAAATTATTGATTTACTTAACTAGTTCATTTAATTGGGGGATTTATTATTAAATCAAACTATAAATATATATTAATCGCCTTTTTGGTGTTGATTTGTAGTATTGGTGCAGTTAATGCAACTGATTTAGATGATAATTCTACTGTTGAAGTTTCTTCTGATGTAGATGATAGTATTTCAGTTGATGAGGTACCAATTACTGATGATGTTGAACAAAGTCAGGATGTGGCTAGTACAAATGCTGCTACTTGGGATGAGTTAAAAACAGCTTGTCAAAGTAGTGGTGATAAAGTTATTACATTAACTGGTCAATCTTATAATGCAAATAGTCAAATTGTTTTTGGAAATAGTGCTACTATAGTTGGTAGTTCTGATAGTTATATCACATTATCAAATGGGAATCTTATTCCTTTCTTAAATTCTAATTCTGAACTTTCCATTACTTTTCTTAATGTAAATTTTAAAGACAGTAATTGTGATATGTTAGTTCAATTATGTGGTAATAGTAAACTAGAAAATTGTACATTTGACAATATTACTGTAGGATCTAACCATAAATCTGTGCTTTATAATACTTATGGAAGTATGGAGGTTATTGGTTGTAATTTTACTGATTGTACAAGTTCTTTTGGTGTTATAACAAATTATAATCCAAGTTCTACAACAAATGTTCTTATGAATGTTGAAAATTGTAATTTTGAAAATAATGCTGCTACTTATGCTCCAGGTGCAATTAATAATTGTGGTATTTTGTATGTATCAAATTCTAATTTTACAGGAAACTCTGCTAGATATTGGGCAGGTGCTATCCATACTCATTGTAATGCATATACAAGGATTTCAAATTCCGAGTTTAAGAGTAATACTGCTGGATGGAATGGTGGAGCTTTATACTCTTATAGTAAATTAGAAGTGTATAATTCTACTTTTACAGATAATAATTGTACTACTAATAATGGTGGTGGAGCAATAGGTGCATTTAATTATATCTCCACATATAATATTACAGTTGAAAATTGTGTATTTAAAGATAACCATAATTTATGTAATGAGTATAGTAATGAATCTACAACTTCTTTAGGTCGTGGAGGAGCAATTTCTGTATTAAATGGAGGATATTTGGATGTTCATGATTCTACTTTTGTACATAATGGAGCAGCAATTGGTCAATCTATTTGTGCATATAATACAAATTATGATAATTCTACTGGAGGAATTCCATATTTACAAATTTATAATAATGAATTTATAAATCATACAGTTAACACAAATGATACTGTTTTTATTTCAGAAGGTAATTATACATTTAGAAACAATACATTTACTAACAGTCCTCAAACTATTGGTACAGATGATAATATAATTGAAAGTAATAATGTTAATTTATTAAAATCTCTTAAAATTAGATCTATTGTTTTTAATCAACCAATTTCTGATTCTAATTCTAGTACTGTTATTCAAAACCAGTGGGCAATGACTGGATATGATAATCATAACTCTGCTAATGTTCCATATATTGGCGTTACTACAAATCCAAATATTTGGAAAAAGGATGTTGGTGGGGCTGTATCTGGTTTAGTAATTGATGATGAGGGTAATTTTTATTTGATTGCAGGTTCCAATGTTTCTGCTTTTGATTCTACTGGTTTATTAAAATGGAGTAAAAATTTAGGATCAGTTACTATGCCTGGATTAGCATTAGATAATCGTGGAAATATAATAATTCCTGTTAAAGATAATCGTCTTGTAATATTAAATAAAACTACTGGTGCAGATTTGGGCGGAAATATTTTCCAAGCATCTAGTGCATATGCTCCTATATTGGATGATGATGGGAATATTTATGTTGTAGGCCAATATGAATATGATAATGGTTATGTACCTATTGTTAAATATTCTAACACCACTTATTATAATCCTGATGGTGGTTATGATTATGCATATAAAAGTTTATTCAATACAGCAGTTAGTACTATTCCAGTTTTAGATAACAATGGAGTTTTATGGGCAGTAAGTGGTACTAATTTAGTTGGTGTTGACATTAAAACTGGAAATCAAGTTGCTAGCTATGCAGATTGTTATTCTGCTATCCGTCCTATTGTGGGGGAAAATGGTATTGTATATTTTGTTAAAAGTGATAGAAAAGCAGTATATGCAGTATCTGTAGATGGTTATTTATGGAACAGAACATTACCTACTTATAAGGTCTTTAGACAAGAATATATTGAGCAAGCTACTGTATTAGGTGTTGATAATGAAAACAATGCATTATATGTTGGAACATCCAAGTCAATTCACAAAATAGATATGACAACTGGTAACTTAACAACATTCATAAAAGGGCTTGACTCTGTTAATAGTATATTTGTTGATGGTAATGGTACTCTATATGCTACAAAGATTATGCAAGGTTCATTACGGGCATATTATTCAAATGGTACACAAGCATGGAGTAAAAGTATTGGGGGCTCTTTAAAACTACTTGCAATAGATAAAACTGGTAATATTTATACAAGTTATAATAATTATTTATGTGTTTTACATGCAGAAGGAGTAGATCCTAATATGACAATTGATGCTAAAAATATTTTAGCAAATGAAAATACTGATATTGTAGTAAAATTCTTGGATGGTGTATCTGGAAATGTTGTGTTTACAATAAATAATGATATATACACTGTAGCTATTGAAAATGGTACTGCTAAATTAAATATTGGAAATTTAAGTGTTGGAAGTTATAATGTGACTGCAAGTTTTGCAGGTAATATTAAATATGCAGCTAGTGAAAATAATGCTTCTTTTATAGTATCTAAAATACCTACAAATATGATAATTGCTGTAGATGATATTAAAGTTGGTGAAGATGCAGTTATTAACATAACTCTTCCTAATGAAATTTCTAATGAATTGGTTAGTGTAACTATTGACGGTAAATCTTATACTGTTCTTATCAATAATGGTAAAGGTTCTTTAACTTTATCTAATTTGGTAGCTAATTCTTATCCAATTACAGCTAAATATGATGGAAATTACAAATATACTGAAGGTGAAAACAGTACTACTTTAACTGTTGCTAAAATGCCTTCAGCTGTAAATGTCACAGCTAATAATATCAAATTTGGTGAAGATGCTGTTATTAACATTGCTGTTCCTAATGTAGTTTTAGGTGTAGCTACTGTTGTTGTTAATGGTAAATCTTATAATGTAGCTATTGTTGATGAAAAAGGTGTCTTAACTATTTCTAACTTAGCTGCTAATGATTATGATGTAAAAGCAGTTTACTTAGGTGATAATAAATACTTATCAAGTGAAAATACTACTAAATTTACTGTTTCTAAAGTGTCTGATTATAATATGACTGTTGATATTGCAGATATTATTAAAGGTGAAAATGCTACAATTACTGTTACTGTTCCTAAAGACGGAACTGGTAGTGTTGTTGTAACAATAAACGGTACAGATTACAAAGGAACAGTCACTAACGGTACTGCTAAAGTTATTATTCCTGGTTTGGATGAAGGAACCTACAAAGTAGTAACCTTCTATGCTGGAGATGCTAAATACGACTCCATGATAGTTAACGGAACAATAACAGTTAATAAAAACACTAAAACCACCTTAACAATGGACGATGTTGTAAAATACTTCAAAGGTGCTCAAAATCTCACAGCTAAACTTGTTGACGCATTTGGAAACCCAATAGCTAACGCAACTGTTTACTTCACAGTAAACGGCAAAGTTTATGCTAAAACAACTGATAAAAACGGTACAGCTTCCATGGGTATCGGATTAGTTCCTAACGAATACAAAGTAAATGCTGTATTTAACGGAACCAAAGATTATGATAAAGCAACAGCTAATGCAACAGTAACTATTAAAAACACTGTCTTTGGAAACGACACTACATTATACTTCTGTAACGGAACAAAATATGTAGCTAAATTCTTAGACAGCAACGGAAAAGCATTAGCAAACACAACTGTTAAATTCAACATTAACGGTGTGTTCTACACTCGTGTAACTGATGAAAACGGTACAGCTGGTTTAGGCATCAGATTAAATCCAAAATCATATGTTATAACAGCTTACAACCCGGCAACCGGTGAAGAAAGAGCTAACAACATAACTGTTTTACCAAGATTAACTGCACAAGATCTCTCCATGAAGTATCTTGACGGCAGCACATTTAATGCTACTCTTGTTGATGGTCAAGGTAAAGCTTTAGCTGGTGCAAACATAACCTTTAATGTAAACGGTGTTTTCTATCATAAAACAACCAATGCTAATGGTGTAGCTAGCTTAAACATCAGATTAATGGCTGGCGAATATATCATAACATCAATGTATGATAACTGCTGGGCATCAAATAAAATAACAATTTCAGCTTAAGAAGTTAAAATCTAACTTCTTAACTTTTTTTCTTTTTTTAACTCATTTTAAAACATAATTATTAAATAGTATACAATCTAAAAATATGAATGTATATTAAATAATTTTTTAAGCTAGTTGCTTAACTTTTTATTTTCTACTAAACTTTAGAATATACAATTTTGAGGTGTTTAAATGAAAACAACTGTTAGTGTAATTAAAGCTGATATTGGAAGTGTGTCTGGACATTGTGTTGCACACCCAGATTTAATGGATATTTGTGATGAAGTTTTAGCAGAAGCTTTGGATACAGGTATTTTAACTGATTATTATATCTCCCGTTGTGGAGACGACATTGACTTAATTATGACTCATAGAAATGGGGAAGAAAACGAAGAAGTTCACAAAACTGCTTACAATGCTTTTATGAAAGCTACTGAAAGAGCACGTGAATTAAAATTATATGGTGCAGGTCAGGATTTATTGTCTGATACCTTTTCTGGAAATATTAAAGGTATGGGTCCTGGTGTTGCTGAAATGGAATTTAAAGAAAGGCCAAGTGACCCTGTTTTAGTATACTGCTGTGACAAAACTGAACCTGGTGCATTTAACTTACCTATTTTTAAAATGTTTGCAGATCCATTTAATACTGCAGGTCTTGTTATTGACCCAAGTTTACACGACGGATTCAAATTTGAAGTATTTGATGTAATTGAACACAGAAAAGTTATCTTAAACTGTCCTGAAGAAATGTACGATTTACTTGCATTAATTGGTTCCACTGGAAGATATGTAATTAAAAGAGTATGGAAGAAAAATGGAGAAATCGCAGCAGCTATCAGTACTGAAAGATTAAACTTAATGGCTGGTGAATATGTTGGTAAAGATGACCCTGCAGCTATTGTAAGAGCACAATCAGGTTTCCCAGCTAATGGTGAATGTGTAGAACCATTTGCATTCCCTCACATGGTAAGTGGATGGATGAGAGGTTCCCACAACGGTCCTATGATGCCTGTATCTGAACAAGATGCAAACCCAATTAGATTTGACGGACCACCTAGAGTAATTGGTTTAGGTTTCCAAGTATCAGATGCTAAATTAATCGGTCCTGTTGACTTATTTGATGACCCTGCATTTGATCCTACTAGGGAAGAATCTGCAAGAATCGCTACTTACATCAGAAGACACGGTCCATTTGAACCTCACAGATTACCTGCTGAAGAAATGGAATATACTTCATTACCTGGTGTAATGGCAAAACTCGAAGACAGATTCGAAGATATGGAATAAATTTAAGAGATTTTAATTAATCTCTGCTTTTTTTACTTTTTTTTATAGCTATTGTATTTTGCATTATGTATTGTATTTTGCATTACATATTGTTGGATATTGTATTTTCATACTCTTGAAGTTAAATGTGTATTTCCATTTAGAACTATATGAACTTATATTCAATTAGCTACTTTAAAAATACAACCATAATCTGCTTTTCAAAATAATTGTTAATTCTGTTTATTTAAATCAGTTTTGGGGAAATACTTTTAAATTAAACCATGAATCATCCGAAGGGCATCTAATAATCCGTGACTATATTCAATACATCCAAATGCTGTACGCATATCTTTTTTCTTTTCAAGATAATATTTTGAATCGTTCATATAATCAACAGCTCGGTCATAAACTTCTTTTTCCTTTCCTTCAAAGTTTATGTCTTCAACCTGTTTCAGATTGCGTTCTAATTTCTTGATGTCAATACTTATTTTTTCTGCACTTTCCAAATCATTCATTTAAGCTGCCTCCATACGTGATATATTCTTTGTCCTACTGTAATGTAAGATAATATTACTAAAATCATTATTGTGTATGTAAAGTAAATTGGGCTTGTTAAATATCCGATAATCGCTCCAATCATTAGTATTATCATACGAACTGCTCTTTCAGCTATTCCAACTTTACATTCAACTCCCTGAGACTCTGCTCTAGCTCTAACATAACTGACTGTAATAGCTGAATGTATAGCTAAGGCACCAATAAACCAATCGCAATAACCTCCGAAGATTATTCCAATGTAAATTATTGCATCTGCAAATCTGTCCATTGTTGAATCAAGAAATGCTCCAAATTTAGAGGTTCTGTTGTGATATCTGGCTACTGCACCATCTACAACATCTAAAAATCCGCTTAGTAAAATAGCCAATGTTCCAATAATCAGTAAATGATTGGCAAATCCGTAAGCAGCAATTATTGCAATAAATGGGGAAATTACTGTTACGACATTCGGATTTATATTTAAATGTTTAGCTAGTGGATTTAATATTTTTGTTAAAAAAGGACGTAGACTTTCAAGCATAATTTATATATAAAGATTTTACTCATATATAATTGTTCATAAAATATTAAGGTAATCTAATGAAAATATTAAAAACTAATCAGAATGAAGTAGATAAAAAGGTTATTGATGAAGCTGTAAAAGTTTTAGCTGACGGTGGGGTTATTTTATATCCTACAGATACTGTTTACGGTTTGGGAGCTAATATTTTCAATAGAAAAGCGGTTAAAAAAGTTTATAATATTAAAAAAAGAAGCTATTTAAAACCAGTTTCTCTTTTAGTTTCTTCTAAAGATGCAATTCCTTTAGTTTCTAAGGCTTCTCTGAATCAGCTTAATTTTATAGATAAATACTTGCCTGGACCTTATACATTTATTTTAAAAAAGTCAAAAATTGTTCCAAGACATTTAACCAGCGGGTCTGTTAATGTTGGTGTTCGTGTTCCTAAAAGTGAGATTGCATGTAGCTTAGCTAAAATTTTTCCGATAACGACTACCAGCGCTAATCTGTCAAATAAAGATACATTAGACACTCCTGAAGAAATATTAAAACAATTGGGCTGTGAGGTTGATTTGATTATTGATGTTGGTCCTTTAAAATCTGGAAATCCATCAACAATTATTGATTTGACTGGTGAGGAAC
>OIZX01001383.1_pt1 | contig 12675 bp, 14 predicted proteins | sample 1588621 | NCBI WGS metagenome assembly OIZX01 (sample SAMN03283276) | human gut metagenome | biome: human-associated habitat; material: feces | host: Homo sapiens | place: Peru | collected 2012
GTGCGTCTGCAAAGCCGTCTGGAAAAGACCACTCCACTATCAATGACTCCCCGGATGCGGCGACCTTCTCGTGGGAACTCGACACGCTCCCTGTGCCCGTTACCGGTCATAAGCCGACGGCGACGTTCGAGCTCGACAGTCGCACGGTTGATGCTGCGAAGCTGAAGCAGATTGAAGACCTGCTGTACGGTACCGAAACCGACGAACCGAAGCTCCCGATGCCGGATGAAATCATCAAGATTCTGACCAGCAAGAGTCCGACTGGCAAGTAATTAACCTTATTGGCGAGTGTTTTATAAAACATGGGATTGCCGTAGTTGGCGGGGACACGGCATAATAAACGAATTGAAAAGGAGAACAAACACATGCTTAAGAAGCATATCAAGTATGAGGATTTTAACGGGAATGCACGCGAGGAAGACTATCTCTTCAATCTGACCAAGTCTGAAATCATGGCGATGAACATGGAATACGATGGCGGTCTGGTAGAACTGTTGGAGAGCATCTCGTCTAAGATGGACATTCCAAAGATGTTGGAAATTATTAAGCGGCTTATCCTCGATTCGTATGGCGAAAAGAGTCTGGACGGCAAGCGTTTTGAGAAGCCTGAAACGAAGAAGCGTGAATTCGAGCAGAGTGCAGCTTACGACGCGCTGTTCGTGGAATTGATGACCGACGGCAATGCGGCGGCGCAGTTTATCAACGGCATTGTACCGAAGGATATTGCAAACGAAGCAGCAAAGGCGGCTGCAAATGACCCCAAGCTGGCTCTTCTTCAGTCTACCGCTAATTAACATAAAGAAGTGAGAACGAGAATGCTTCAGATTACAATTCCTGAAAACGAATTTTTTAATGATTCAACGGGCGAATTTATCAGTATTCGGAAAACTACATTGCGATTGGAGCATTCTCTTCTTTCTCTATCTAAATGGGAAGCTAAGTGGCATGTACCATTCCTTACGGAGAAAGAAAAAACACAAGAGCAATGTATTGACTACATTCGTTGCATGACAATCACGCCAAATGTTGACCCGATGGTATATCTCGGATTAACGAAAGAAAATTTCGAGGCAGTAAACAACTACATTGATGATTCGGCGACAGCCACAACCATCAAAGAGACTCGAAAAGGCCGAAGCAGAGAAATCATTACATCGGAGATTATTTATTATTGGATGGTTTCTCTAAACATTCCGTTTGAATGCGAAAAATGGAACCTCAATCGGCTAATCATGTTGGTTCGAGTCTGTTCTATCAAAAACGAGCCGCCCAAGAAAGCAAATCGGCGTGACTTATACGCCCGGAATAATATGCTGAATCAGCAGCGGCGAAAGATGCTAAACAGCACAGGCTAAAAATTCAAAATGGAGTGAAGACATGATTAAACTTCGCTCAAAAGGTAATTTCAATAAAACATATCGTTTTCTCAAAAAAGCAAGACGTCCCCGCTATCAAGAACTGCTTGAAATGTATGGGCAGTTGGGGGTAAATGCACTAAGAGATGCTACGCCAAAATCAACGGGAAAGACTGCTTCATCGTGGTCTTACGAAATCACGGAGGAAGACGGTAAGACCATCATCGCATGGCACAATTCTAACGTAAATAAGGGCGTTAATGTCGCCATTATTCTTCAGTACGGACACGGAACAGGGACAGGCGGATATGCGACCGGGATAGATTACATCAATCCTGCCCTATCCCCTGTTTTTGAAGAACTTGCAACACGAGCGTGGAAGGAGGTGACGTCCGGGTGAGTTCAATTGATACCAGAGTTGTCGAAATGTCATTTGACAACAAACAATTTGAAGAAGGCGTAGATACTACCATTAGCTCGCTAAAGAACCTCGATAAGAAAATTCGCGAATCTTCAACAAAGGACTCATTCGAGGGGTTGGAACGGGCGGCTTCTTCCGTCTCCTTTGATGGATTATATAATAACATTGAAAAAATCGCCAATCGTTTCAGTATTTGGGGTATTGCGGTAGAGACGACCATTCGCTCCGCTGTTCAGAGTGCAGAACGATACCTGAAGAATTTTATCAAATCATTCACCACTGACCCCATCGCTTCCGGTTTTGACGAATATCAGACCCAGATTGACGCAACCCAGACGATTATGTCCAACACGTCATGGGAAATTGAAGATGATGTAGAACGTCTGGAGAAAGTCAACAGTGCACTGAGCACACTGAATACATACGCTGACAAGACGATTTACAATTTTACGGAGATGACCCGTAATATTGGTACGTTTACGGCGGCAGGTGTTGGACTGCAAGACTCAACTGACGCTATTCAGGGTATCTCGAACCTCGCTGCTGTGTCTGGCTCGACAAGTCAGCAAGCGAGCACCGCCATGTATCAGCTATCGCAGGCTATGTCATCTGGTGTCGTCAAGGCGCAGGACTGGAACTCGGTTGTCAACGCGGGCATGGGCGGCAAGATGTTCCAAGATGCACTTGTTGCCACCGCGTCCGCAATGGGTGTTACCGTTGAAAAGACCGTAACAGAAATCGGCAAGAACGGGAAAACGACGAAGAAAAAAGTCAAGAAGACCGTTCAGGAACTTATCGACGACGGCAGTTTCCGCGAAAGTCTCAGTGAAGGATGGCTTAGCAAGGATGTCCTTCTGAATACCCTGAAACAGTTCAGCGGCGTTTATACGGAAGCTAACAAAGCTGAGCTAATCGCGATGGGTTTCACGGAAGACCAAGTCGCCCAAATTATCAAAATGGGTGAAGACGCGACCGAAGCCGCAACAAAGGTAAAGACTGTTCGTCAGTTGATGGACACTTTGAAGGAATCGGCGCAATCCGGCTGGACACAGTCTTGGCAAATTATTGTTGGCGACTTTGCGGAAGCGAAAGAATTGCTTACTAAAGTAAGCGACTACTTCGGCGGCTTGATTCAGCAGTCCTCAGATGCACGAAACGCCGTTCTTCAGGGGTGGAAAGATGGCGGCGGCCGGGACAAAATCATCAAGGCATTCTGGGATATGGCAGAAGCTATTGAGAAAATCGGAAGTGTTGCGAAAACCGTATTCGATTCCGTTCTGCCCAAAATCACTTCCGATACACTCGTTAATATCTCTACAAAAATCGGGGAGTTTGCTGGTAAGTTCAAAGATTTTTTCTCTAATACGGATAACCTTGAAAAAGTTAGACGGATTTTTGAAGGGATGGCCGCCCCACTTGAAATCGTAAGGGCAGTGTTATCGGGCATCGGCGAAATTGCCTCCGCATTATTCTCTACCCTCGTTCCGAATGGGATGGGGTCACTTCTTGACCTGTATGCCAATGTCGGCGATGTGCTTGTCAGCATAAAGGATTTTATTCTCGGAAACGGAACCATTAAAGAAATCTTCAGTCAGCTTCTTGACGTTGCAAAAACTATAGGTGTGCGCCTCTCTGAAATACTCGGAGGTATCGTCAATTTACTTGCTAAGCTCAAGAAAGTTGCGAAAGACAGCGGCTTTATCGACAAAATCAAAGATACTTTATCAGGGATTTCAGATTTTATCAAGAGCGTAATTGTCGGCGTTCGTGATCTCGGAACGCAGTTTGTCGAGTTCGTCACACAGTCTGATATTGGCGTGAAAATCTTCAACAAAATTAAAACCGCATTCGAGAACATCAGCCGTATCGTAAAGAAATGCACTGAAAAGATTTCAACATTTATGAAGTCTCTGTTCGGCGCACAAGAACAGTCAAACAGCGGCAGAAGCGAAAAAGAGAATGTATTCACTCGTGTCCTCAATTGGTTAATCAATGTAAAGGATAAAGTTCAGAACATCCTCGCATCTGTCGGCGAGATGCTGCATGTTGACGAAATTGTCGATAAAATCAAAACGTTCTTTTCCGAAATAACGGCCGCTTTCGTTAATAGTGACGGCTCTGTAGATGTTGAAAACGGACTTGATTGGATTGTTGATAAGATAAAATCAGCATTTTCAACGATTAAGAACCTCTTCGCCTCCTTAGTCAACGGCAATGGGACAGAATCCAGCGATGCTGTGAATCCTTTAACATGGTTGCTCGATTTTCTGAAAAATGTTTTCTTGAAAATCAAGGACGTAATCACTCAGATGCCCATCAATGACTTTCTGAAAATTTCCCTTGCCGTCGGAAACATTATTCGAGCGATTAGTCTATTTAAGGGTATGTCTGCTCTTTCCTCTGTCGGAAAAGGTCTCGCATCAGCGGGTAAGGGATTTGGGAATATCGGCGATGCCTTAAAGAACATTGCAAAAAAAGGACTTAAAATTACCAAAGAAGAGAAAGAGTTCGATACCATAGGAACCACTTTGTTGAAAATTGCTGGTTCATTACTCCTTGTAGTTGGCGCTGTATGGCTATTGGCACAGATAAAAGCCAGCGACATGGATTCCGCCATGCTCAGACTTTCTGAAATCGCCGCAGTTATTCTCCTTGTTGGGCTTATTTCCAAGCTGGCATTCGGGGATGACTCGGCCGTCGGAGATAATATAAAGAGTATCTCTATCTCTATTGCGTTGATGGCTGGGCTTGTCTACCTAATCAATCTTATCCCGCAAAGTATGTTCTACAACGGTCTTGCGCGGGTTGCCTTGATGGTGTTTGTCTTCGGCGGACTTATTACGGCAATGTCTATCATCAACGGGAAATTAGGCGGGAGCGGATTCGATACCAGCAAATCAAAATTCATATCCATGGCGGTTGCCAGTCTGAATGGACTCAATACAGAAGGATTCAGACTGAAAGACTTGCTGTTCGATTTGGGCTATAACTACGGAACAGCAACTGACCCTGCTTCGCTTACCAACATTGCTACTTTCTTTACAGAACTGGCCGACAATAATGTTGGAGAAGCCGCCAAGAACTTCGTGGATGACGTAATCGTTCCGCTGGCGAATGTCGAGACATCTCTTAGTGGAATCAAGAATCCGGGAATGCGTTTGAAGGATTTACTCTATGACCTCGGTTCTCAGAATGAGCAGATGACCAACTTCAACAACTTCATCAAGACACTTTCTGACAATGGAACTTCCACGGTCATGTCTGATTTCGTTGCAAACGTCATTGACCCGCTCGCCGCCATCGAAGTAAAACTCGTTGCAATCAAGCGGGATGACTTCAATCTTTCGGATTTGTTCCGTCACATCGGCTCGATTGACTCCACAGCATCCATCGAGGCACTCGCGACACTCATCTCAAGCATGATTAACTCGGTAAACGGGCTTCGCTATCAATGGGTCGCTACAGGCGAGTATTCTATGAGCGGATTCGCAACTGGCATCAGAAACAAGCAGAGTCTTGTGACGTCAACTGCCATTGCAGTCGCTAAGAGCGCGTATCTGGCGGCTCAGCGAACGCTCCGAATTGGGTCACCGTCCAAGGCATTTGCCGAAGTTGGCATGTACAGCGACATGGGCTGGGCACAAGGCATGAGTCGCTATGGGTATATGGTGGAAGCAAGTGTTGAAAACACGGCGGACAACACCTTGTTCTTGGCGCACGACTTAATGTCTTCGCTGGCGTATCTGATGTCCGACATGGATTCTGCGCCGACCATTCGTCCTGTTCTTGATACCACAGAAATTCAAAATGGTTTCGATACGATGGATGGCATGTTCGGGAATCGCAGTTTGAGTCTTGGCATCAACGAAGCATCCCGAACTGCCCGAAACATGGCAAGCTGGGTGAACGATAGCCATCAGGTAACTTTGCATACAGACAACAGCGACGTTGTGAACGCGATTAACGTTCTTTCACAGAACTTCAATCAGCTCAGCGACGCTGTTTCCAATATGCAGATGGTACTGGATACCAACACTGTTGTTGGTCGTCTCAGTCCCAAAATTGATAAACGGCTTGGCGTACTTGCAAGTCAACGCGGGAGGGGGAACTAAGTGTATCACTCAATCACCATAGGGGACAAAAACACATGGGATGATTGGCACTTAGTGCCTCTCTCCCGCCCCTTTTTTGCCCCACCGATTCCGAAAACAAACTTCGTTGATATTCCCGGTGGTGATGGGTCTATTGACTTATCGACCGCACTTTCCGGGAGAACGGTCTACGAAAATCGAACGGGGACTATTGAGTTCATGATTGTGAACGGCTATAAAGAATGGTACATCCTTTATAGCGAAATCATGAACTACCTTCAGGGAAGAAAACTCCGTGCTGTTCTCGAAGATGACCCCGGTTTCTATTACGAGGGTCGCTTCTGGCTGAAGACTTGGAAATCTGGCGAACATTATTCCAGCATTACAATGGAATACAACGTTAGCCCCTACAAGAGAAGCGTAAACACTGATGAGGATTGGATTTGGGATGCTTTCAACTTTGAAAACGGCATCATCAGCAGCTATACTAATTTGTCTATTGGTGATGGCCTAACCATCGAAGTCCCCGGAACAATCACTGGAATGCCCATTGATGTATCGTGTTCAGATGACGGCGTTGTGCTATCTATGAATGGACTTGATTACGCATTAGAACAAGGGCGGAACATTCTCTCGGATACTTCCCTATCTATCGGGATGAATACTCTCAGCTTTAGAGGAACAGGGACAATTACAATCAATAACGTCGGGAGGTCTTTGTAAATGTTTAGCATCTATGTTGATGGCGAACTGCTATATCGACCCGATGGCGACATTGACTGCGCGGCTACAGACCCGGTTCTCAAGCTCGAAATGGGCAAATCCGGTTCCCTAACTTTCGGGGTGCCAGTCACGAATGCACTTTACGGGCGATTGCAGAAGCTGATCTCCATCGTTCAGGTGTTCTACGACGAGCAGGAGATTTTTGAAGGGCGTGTTCTCTCGCTTACAAGAGATTTTGACAATACACTTCAAGTCGAATGCGAGGGTGAACTCTCTTATTTGGTCGACTCTGTTCAGCGAAATGATGCGTTTACTGGCAAAACCACTGAACTGCTTGCCGAAATCATCTCCCGCCATAACGAGATGGTGGAGCCTTTCAAACAATTCAAAATGGGGAAAGTCACTGTCGAAGAGCGCGACATCACCATTACAGGGCAGTCAGATAAAACCACTGACGACAAAGGGAACTTTGACTATCGGCAAATCGAAATCAACTCCACCACAAACGAATGGCGAGATACTCTGGACTACATTGAAACATGTCTAATCAATTACTGCGGTGGATATTTGCGGGCGCGTCGTGATGCCGCCGGTGACCTATATCTGGATTGGATTGCCGACTATTACGACCAGACGACGCAAACAATTGAGTTCGGTGTGAATATGCTCGACCTCAAGGAAGAGGACGACGTAAATGATATTTTTACGATACTCATTCCACTCGGCACGAATAATTTGACAATCGAAGAAGTCAATGACGGCAGTCCTATGCTGGTCGATGAAGAGCGAGTTGCCAAATACGGCAGAATCATCAAAACGAAAACATTTGATAGTGTGTCAAAACCGGAGACACTGAAGGAAAACGGTGAGCGATACTTACGCGAGAATGGCTTTCCAAAAGTCACATTGACAATCAATGCCGTAGACCTTCATCAGTGCGACAAGAATGTCGAGATGATCCGGCTCGGCGACCGAGTCCGTGTATTATCCGTCCCACATAGCATTGGCGATTATTTGGTATGCACCGAGATTGAATACGATTTGGCAGACCCAGCAAATACAGAGTATACATTTGGTCAGCCTACGCAGTCACTTACACAGCGCTGGCGAAAAGACGCTCAAAAGTCAGGCGGTGGTGGCGGTGGTGCTGCAGAAGCGGCATCAGAAGAAGCACAACGAAAAATTTACGATGCATGGATTAGTGTAGATGCCGACGTAGGGCATGTGACACTTGGTGCGCTGGCAGATAAGGCGGACAGAACCGAAAAGACCCTCACAGGCATGAAAGAATACCTGAACATGAAGGTCGGCATTGACGTGGATGCAAAAGACCCCGAAGCAGGTGTTGATATTAACATCTACACGATGCGGTCGGTTCTTGACGAACACGATAAGACACTGCTCGAACAGGGAACGTACATTAAACAAATCAACGATGATACCAAGTCAGCGATTGAGCAGACAACAGCATACGTTGACCAAGTTAATGCAGATGTAGTGAATCACTACACCGAATTCATCCAGAAGTCGAGCGAGCTGGAATCGAACATTACACTGAAAGCATCGTCCGACGAAGTACACGCCGTTGTTACCAAGACGGAAGCGCTTGGAAAAGAGGTCGCTAACAAGGCTGATACACAGTGGGTGACCACACAGACGAAACTTCTCGACGAAGAGATGGAAACAAAAGCGACAAAAGAAGAAGTGGTCGACCTCGATGCCAAAGTTGCATCGCTTGAAATCTCTGTCTCGGATAACGAATCAAAAATCACGGCACAGGCGGATACAATAACCCTCAAAGCTAACAAAACCTATGTCGATTCGCAGATTACTGAAGTGAAAAAGCTCATTGCTGATGAGATTGATGCCCGGAAAGCTGATCTTGATTGGGTCAACAGCATTCGAGTAAACAGCGCAACAATGAGCGTCGCGATTCTTGAGGTGCGAAACAGTTCTTCTCTTGGCGCGGCTTCTGCCGTGACTTTGGCGGTCAAAGACGGTCTCAGTGCCGGAACCACGATATCAGCGCCTACTATTGCTGCATCCATGCTAATGCGCATCGGTGGAAAGAACGTGGCAACGGAAGATTGGGTAAACGAGCAAATCGCTGCCATCACAATTCCTGACATCAGTGGCGATATTTCAGTAGACAGCATTACTGCTGGCAGTGGAAGTTTTAGTTCGCTTACTCTTGGCGAAAACACTTTAACCCGGAAAAGCCACACTGCGATAACCGGCATTAAGGGGATCGCACTAAAAGTGACAAAGAAGACGATAACTTACGCAACCGTTAGCGGCTTGGCTGAATCCGTTGCAGTTGTTACAGGTATATCCATTGACCAAACAGGACTTACAAAATCGACAATCAATTACTATGGCTAAGCGGAAAGGAGGTTATGACATGCAGGAAAAAATCGACGAAATTATTAAATATGTGCTTGCTGTTCGGGAAGTCATGGGTATGCTTACGGTAAGCGGTCGGACGGATTGTGCCCGCGTTGTCTACGGCTACGACACCTGTGATAACATCGTCAAAATGGTAAAGGCTCTTCTGAACGTCATGCCTGACAGCACATCTCAAACGAATGAGGTGGTAACGGGTGACTAAGTTCTTTGAAAACCTTCTCTCCTCTTTGAAAACCACCATATACGGCAGAGAGATGCGTCAGCTGATTCATGATGCCTTCAAGGAAATCGGCGAAACGATACTTACCCCAGCAGAGGTCGATTCTTCTACTTCCATCGGTGTGCTGCAACAAAACGGAACAAATATCTACCCCAAAACCGTCCCGGAAGCAATTATGGACGTTAGCGGGGATAACGCAGGAAAATCACTTGTGTTTGGCGATGATGGGAAAGTACACCCAAGTGATACGGCTGTACTCACGCAGGAGGATAAAGAACTAATCCTGTCCCTTTTCGATAAGGCTTCTTATTTCACAGATGAAGCAGATGCTGTACTCACAAAACTACGCAACAAATGGACAGGAGGTTAATTAGGTATGGCTTGGCATCTATTTGCCGAAAACAATGTAAAGACCGACCCGCAAGGCTACAAGGAGTTTATGCTTGACAGCCCTGAAGACCTGACGAACGGAACAGAACCATCAAACTCTGGATGCTTCGGGAGCATTTGCTTCACGCCGGGTTTCAAAGGCATGTGGCAAAAAGCTCCAAGCGGAGAATGGGTCAAAATGGGGGTGGAAGATAATGCCTGATGTGTCCACAATCGGTGCTGCTTTGAACCTTTTCGGCGCTGGCAGCAAATCTGGAACTAAGGTACCGCTGACAACTGATAAAACTTTATCGGTTGCCGATAGAGCTGCTGATGCGCAGAAGGTCGGTGAAGCACTGGATAAGAAAGCGGACAAAATTCATGAAAATCTCCTTACGGGCAGCGCATCTGGTACAGCGATTAGCGTTGACGATGCTTTTGCCGCGCCCATGCTTGGTTTGCATGTGTATGGTAAAAGCACACAGGACAACACGCCGACACCGACCGTGCCCGTGTCGATTACCAGTGCTGGCAGCGGCGGGACAGTAAGCGTCCGCTTGACAGGAGAAAATCTGCTGAACCCGTCGCTCTTTCAAGATGGGCGATACCAGAATTTTGACGGCGCTTCCGCTAATTACGGCATTGCCACCAACGGCAACTACTGGATTACCGGGCTTCAGACGTGCGTACCGGGAACGGCGTATCACGTCAACCGCGTCTTCGCCGGTGGATGCTTCTATGACGAAGCACAGCAGCCGCTTGGAGCAATCAGCGTCGGCGAGAGTTTCCGTACGCCCACCAGATGCGGCTATTTTTGTCTGAACTTTGAAAAGTCAGCTGTGGCATTCGGCGCGCAAGTTGCTGTTGCGCTGGGGGATGCAATTTATGTGCCCTACGCCGAACAGACGCTGATGCTACAAACGCCAAATGGTCTTCCGGGCATCCCGGTCGCATCCGGCGGCAACTACACGGACGAAAACGGTCAGCAGTGGGTCTGCGACGAGGTGGATTTGGCGCGCGGGGTGCGCGTGCGGCGCATCACCAAAATTAAGCTGACATCCTCGATGAACTGGAATGTAGCGAATTCAAAGCTGGTTGACCGCTATTACGCGGCGTTCAAAGGCATCAGCATGTTAGGAATGTTCTGCACGCATTTCAGTCTTTCTACAAACTTTGAAGTAGTAGGCGGTATGACCATAAACCTCGGAAACATCGGTTTCGCTTACGCGGAAAAGGGTGCGACGACCGTTTCCGATTTCAAAGCATTTCTTGACGCGAACGAAGTATACGTCTGGGCAGCGCTTGCCTCCCCCGTTGAAACCGCCCTTTCCGCCGCTGAAATCGCCGCGTACAAGGCGCTGATCACCTACGCCCCGACGACTGCCATCGGCGTGAGCGGCGGCGCTGGTATAACAGCAGTGTATCAACGTGATGTGAATATTGTAGTGAAAGCATTAGAAGACGCAATTGCGTCCATGACGACGCACTAAAGGAGGTATCTTTATGGCTATCAACAGCAAAGCTCGGCACGACCTGACTCTCCGTGCAATTAAGCGCGAGATTTCTGCCGGTCGCGACGTGGCATTCTGGCTCGACAAGGCTTATGCACACCTTGATAATGGGCTGTTTGGCGAGAACGACATCTCTGAAATTGAGACGCTGGCACAGGCATACTACGATTCGCTGGATGCATTGGACAAAAACAGCGAATTGTCTGACTCAATCGACGAGGTCCGAATGGCAACATGAATAAAATTATGGTTTCCGACCTTCTGTCAGAGCTTAACGTTATGCTGAAAGAGCACTGGAGCTACGTTTGGGGTTCGGCTTCCAAAGGATGCGTGGACTGTTCTGGAGCCTTGGTCTATATTTTCCGCAAGTACGGCCACAGCATCTATCACGGGTCGAACAGGATTGCACGGGTAGAGGTGGACGAGCTGCTCCCTATCAGTCAGGCGAAACCGGGTATGGTGGCATTCAAAGCACGAAATCCGGGAGATGCCAAGTATGCTCTGCCGAGTGCCTACAAAAGCGGCGGTAAGAATTACAATGGGGACTTGCGAGATTTCTATCATGTGGGTGTCGTCGGTCGGAATGGTAAAGTGCTGAACGCACAGAGTTCCTCGACGGGCTTTGTGGAATCCCCCATCAAGACGTGGGCATGCGTCGGCCACCTGAAACAGGTGGATTATGGGGGCATACAGGAGGATAATATGACAAACGATTCTATTGATATTCTGTACACAGCTGAAGTAATCGCTGAGTCCGGTAGTACAGTGCGGATGCGCTCGAAGCCGTTGAAGAATGCCCCCATTGTGGCGAACGTCAAAGTCGGGACACAGGCAAACATTCTGGAAGCCACTTCCGATTGGTGCCAGATTGAAGTAGACGGCAAGCACGGATATATGATGAGCAAGTTCCTGAAAAAGCTAAGCTCGGTGCAAGAATCTGAGCCTGACGTGGCTGATCCCATTGATATTTTAGCACTGGCCGAACGAGTCGCGAATCTCGAATCGCGCGTGGCTTCGCTTGAAGGCGGTGTCGGCTGATGGACGATTGGGTGAAGATGCTCATTACAGCGGCAGTCTCCATTGTCACTTCTTCTGGCTTTTGGGCTATTATCCAGACAAAACTGAATCGAAACGAGGCCGACTCAAAACTTTTGTTAGGGTTGGCACACGACCGCATCATCTATCTGGGCGAGCAGTATCTGAAACGTGGATACATCACCACCGATGAATTTGAAAATCTGAACGACTATCTGTATGAGCCGTATCTGCTGAAGGGTGGCAACGGGTCGGCAAAACGTATTATGGAAGCTGTCAAGCGGCTTCCGATTTCTTCGCGAGAACAACGATAAGGAGCAAGAATATGAGTAACAAGACGTATGACGTTCTGAAGTGGATTGCGATGTATCTTCTGCCTGCGCTGGGCACGCTGTATTTCGCTCTGGCGGGCATCTGGAACTTTCCCTACGGTGAGCAGGTGGTTGGCACGATTACCGCCGTAGACACGTTTCTGGGCGTGATTCTGGGCATCAGCACGGCACAGTATAATAAGACACTCGATGGTGAATAATTGAAAACGAGG
>OIZX01001384.1_pt1 | contig 12672 bp, 9 predicted proteins | sample 1588621 | NCBI WGS metagenome assembly OIZX01 (sample SAMN03283276) | human gut metagenome | biome: human-associated habitat; material: feces | host: Homo sapiens | place: Peru | collected 2012
GTGGAACAGTTCTAAAATTAGATAGTAATGGACAAAAACAATGGAGTTATCGAACAAATAATATGTGCAATGTAAATTCGGTAGCCCAAACGTATTAAAAAATAGTATGTTTTTGCGTTTTAAATATTGATAATAAAAACTTGATGACACATCTCATAATATAAATATATTTTTTATTGACAACAATTTTTGAAAATGATATTATAAAAACAGTTAAGTTATTGAAATATTAATAAAAGGAGATAATAATGAGGAAATTATGTAAAAAAGCCAAAAGAATAATGACTTTAGTACTATTAACAATTATATCTTTTTCTAGAAAGGTATTTGCAGATACAATTAAATTATTAGAAGAAGAAAAAAATAGTATTACTCCTCTATATGGTGTTCCGAATCCAACCCATGAGCTAATTATATGGAGACTAGCAAAAGGAGTTATAATACCAATAGCGTTAGTAATAGGAATGATTATTTATTTAAAAAAGAGTAAAAGTGGTAAAAAGAAGAAAATAATTATATCCTTAATAGTTATAGCAATTACAGTATTAGTATATTTTGTAGGTGATATAATTATAAGCGCGTATTTTATGTAGCAAATCTAAAAATTAAACAGTGGATGTTTGATATATTAATAAAAACTCGAATTATTAGATTAAAAAATTTAATAGTTTGAGTTTTTTATTTTTGTCAAAAACTAATATTTATCTAAAAATCTTGTAATCTCCGCCAAATTATGATATATTATAGGCATTAAAAATAGATAATAATAAGCAAAATAAAAAATTGAAAGGATGTTATATATGAGTAGAGGAAGAAGATATGAAACTGAAGGTAAGTTAAATTACCAAAAAGTATTTGCTGTAATTATTGCAATCATTGTAATAGCAATGGTAGTAATGATAATTAAAAATGTATTTATACAAAGAGAAAAACTAAATAAAGAATATGAATACTTTACAGCATTTTCAGCAGATAAATGGGGAGTAATAAATCAAGATGGAGAAACAGTAATAAATCCATCATATCAAGAAATGATAGTAATACCAGACAAAACAAAAGATGTATTCATATGTACATATGATATAAACGAAGAAGATGGAACATATAAAACGAAAGCATTAAACGGAAAAAATGAAGAAATATTTAAACAGAGAAACATATTCGGCTTTAGGGAAGGAAGTTTTTGACAGACTTAAAGAAATTTGGGACAATGATGATTTCCTTGTCGGTACAATGTTAGAGTTAAATTCAGAAGATAAACTACAAAAAATGCTTGATTTCTTGCGAGAATCAGGAACAAATGATTCTGATGAAGTTATTCCGTACAGTATAAAAATCGACCGAGGCATTTTGTAAAATTTGCTAATCGTGCAGTAGAAGATTGTGTATGAAGTTGTTAAAAACGACTTCATTGGGGGTTCGTTTGTTGAATTACTTGATATTACGGGTCTGAATAAGTGACGTGAAATTTATCCTTAACATGTTATATTTAAGTTTGGATTTTTGATATAATAGTAAGAGCAGAATTAACCGAAAAGAAAGTTGCTCAAATGGATTTTAATGAGTTTGAAGAATACAAAAAACAAAGTGAACCCACCCAAAGACAAAAGGCTGAAAATTGGGCAGTTGCTATCGGTTTGCAAAAAGTTGACGACTTAACACCATCAAAGTATCTTATCGAAACTGCCAAAGAAAATATTGAGGGTAAGATTGACAGTAACGCTGTAAAAGAAAAAATTAACTCCTATTACAAAACCGAAGAAGGTAAAAAACAGAATTTTGGAACGGAGCAAGCAGATAAGGTTGCAATGCATATTGCAGAAATATTATCTGAAGCCTCCTTTACATTCTCCCCTGCTGCACTATTTTCAATACATAAAAGATTATTTAGTGATGTTTTGCCTAAAATAGCAGGCAAGACAAGAGATTATAACATTACTAAAAAAGAAACGGTATTACTTGGTGATACAGTTTATTATGGCTCTTTTCAGGATATTAAAGAGACTTTAGATTATGATTTTGACAGAGAAAAGAAATTTTCTTATAAAGAGTTAAATTTGAAAGAAAAGATTGAACATATAGCAGAATTTATTTCCGGAATATGGCAAATTCATCCTTTTTCTGAAGGTAATACAAGAACAGTTGCTGTATTTACTATTAAATATTTAAAGACTATGGGCTTTGATGTTAATAATGACTTTTTTGAACAAAATTCAAAATATTTCAGAGATGCACTTGTTAGAGCAAATTACCAAAACTTAAAAAGAGGAATATCGTACACAAAAGAGTTTCTAAACAAGTTTTTTGAAAATATGCTTTTTCAGGGTACTAATGACCTTGACAGTAAATATTTGATAATATCTGCCGAAGAAGAAAATGTCGGAGTAAAACAGGAAAATGACGGAGTAAACCTTAAAAATGTCGGAGTAAAAACGGAAGATAATGTTTTTGCTCTTATAAAAGAAAATAACAATATAATAATAAAAGAAATGGCTGATAAATTAGGGAAATCGACAAGAAGTATAGAAAGAGCCATTCAAAAATTAAAGAAAAACAATAAGTTGATTAGAATCGGCTCTGACAAAACCGGTACATGGCAGATTTTATAGAAGAATTCACTTGTAAAAGTGTTGTTCTACATTCTAAACGGACATAAATAAACATATTTCCAATTTTTTTAATAAGTTTTATAAAACACTCATTGCTTCATTAAATTGAGCCTGTCTATCAGCAATATTAAAGAATGGGAATCCAACTATCTTATAATTATTATCATCAATAAGAGTTTTAACAGGTCTTCCAGATTCCTCAATTTGCAACAAGAATTCTTCTTTCCAAGCATCTTTCTCAATAAGGTGTGAGCCTTTAGGTTCAATGAATATCTGGTATTGGTCTGTTATATTACCTTCTTGTTTTGTCATAATCAGAACATAATCTGGTTCAAAACGTTCTCCACCATTGAATGAGAATAACTTTAATTGTCTTTCATTCCTTATTAAATAAACCTTATCATATTTGTTCTTTAAGTCTTGTACATGGTCTTTGAAGTATGCAACAAATTCTTTTTCTTCACTTGTTCCATAGTTATCTGTAAATACAAACCAGTCTTCATTAGAAAGATTAACCTTCAAGCGTTCTGATATTGCACCATGTGATTGTGATACACCTTGACCATCACCATGTGGGTCTGTGTAACTTACGGTCTTATCTCTGAATACTTCACATATCTTTCTTGACTTGAATTCTTTTGTGCCTTCGTAGGTTTCTTCAATATCAGAAATTCTGTTTGATATTTTACCTAATGTATATTTCAATGCTAAATAAAGTTGTTCATTGGTTATATTAGGTTCACTAATTCTTATACTCAGTTTGATATTTCCTAAATACTTTGAATCCGTTATAAATTGCTTAATAGAAGTTAGGTTAGGATAATATTGTTTAAGTATATTGAATTTGAAAATATTGTACTGTCTTAAAGCCTTATGCACGATAGGATAAGGGATGTTTGAAATAATAAATTCTTTTAATATTCCTCTCTCACCTGTACTTGTATCATCTGCCGAACTTTCTAATAATGTAGTCGTACTTGAAGCCCCTGCCGATAGGTCATAACTGTAAATAGCATTACGTACAGATGGTAATAATTCCGTTATTGTATTTCTTGATTTAACAGCTCTTTCATTTTCAAATACTAAACCTTGTTTATATAGGTTATCATTCTTGAATTCTTCTTTAAGGATATAAGAACATTCTTGAATATTATCTGGCATTAAGCCAAGACCTCTCATAGCAGTTGTAAGTTCTGAGATATAAGTTGAATTATTCATGCAATGATAATATAAGGTTTCACATACTCTCAGTTCATTTTCTATATCTTCATCAAACTTACGTAAGAATCTTTCTGCTTTATCCGTAGTTGTAAATGGGCAATATCTTGCACCACGCCCAATCAATTGTGCTTCTTGAATTGTTTGTCTCCCAGGCCCACCATGTCTTTCTGCACTTCTTGTTTCGTAAAGTCTAACTATATCAAACAAGTTAAGAACATCCCAACCTTCATTTAGTTGGTCAACAGCAAAGATACAACGAATAAGATTATTTCTATCTTCTAATGAATTGATTAGTATTTGATAGTTCCCTTTATCTTCTTTACTGTTTACTGAAATGCATTTCTCATCTGAGAAATCTTCTCTGATTTCTGCAATTAATTCTTCTGTTGTTAAATGTTTATCAAAGTATTCAAACATTTTAACAAGTAACGGATGAGCATTTTGTGTTCTAATCCTTGTTAAATCCACTTCTGATAGATTCTCAATAAGTGGTCTGAATTGTTCTGTGTAAAAGTTTTTGCTTGATTCTATCTTGTCGCTTTTGAATAGTATTACAGGTTTAATAATCTTTTTATTATCTTGAAACAACTTTAATCTATACTGACTTAATAAGATTGCTTGTAATACTCTATCAATTAAAGGTACGTGAGATTGAAAAGTCTTAACCTCCTTAGAATAACGGTCTTCTCTAAACTTCTTTAACGGATAATCTACAATTATCTTCTTTTCGTACTCATTCATTATATACTGATTCTTTAAGTCGCAAGTTGCAGTAAATTCAAGTAGTACATTATCTCTGTCAGCATTGAAGATTCTATTTACCGTTGCTTCCCAATTGTTTTTACTTTCTTTTTCAGCTTTAGATAAGCCTTTTTTTGTTTCTATATTCAAATGGTGGGCTTCATCTGCTATTAGTACAATTTTCTTTTCTGCAAAGTCATCATCAGTCAAACCATTCTCTTTGAACTGGTTAAGACTCATGTGTAATCCTTGAATAGTAGTAAAACAAATATTAATGTCTTCTTTATTACAGCCTTGAAAGTTATCTACTGTACGAACCTTAACAATTTCACCGTCAATATTGATTTCATCATTAAACAAGTATTTACTTGAGGTTTGATTAATAAAGTTATCTTTGGTCTTTTGAACAATGTTATCAGTATTAACAAAGAATAGGAAATTTCTATACCCATTCTTATACAAATATAGAATCAATCCTGCCATTATAAGAGTCTTACCGCTACCAGTTGCCATGTGGAATAGGACTTGTGATGGTTTACGACATAACCGTTCGTTTTCAAAGTATGTTATAAAGTTTCTAAAAGCTAATTCTTGATAAGGACGAATAGTATATTTTTGCGTAAGATTCTTTGTTACATACTTTGGCAATTCCTTGTATGCTTCTGGTGCAAACTCTTTAATTGCATTTATGTCGTCAAATAAGAATGTTCCCATACCTATACACCCTCACCGTAGAAACTTCTTGCAAATGCCTTTTCTTCTTCCGTTACTGCAAGGTCTTCATCTTCCATATCACAGTAATTAACATATAGTAAATTCTTGTCTAATACTTGAATTAAGAAGTTACGTTTGTCTTCTGTTGTTAGTTCTTTAAAATCTTGTTCTGATTCCTTGAGCTTATATATATCTGCCTTATAACTAATAAACTCTGAATCTGTAATTTCCTTATACAATTCATTTAACTTGTTATCATCTGCAACTTGTATTTCATCAATATACTTATGATTCAACTCTTTTAACTCGCAATAAACAAAACTACCGCCACCTTGCCAATTAACAGATTCTGATATACCGCTTTGCTCACCATTAATCACTTGCTTTAAACGTTCTAATGTAATAGATTGAACGTAGTCCATTTGCTCAATTCCTATAAATTTTCTTTCTAATTTTTGTGCAACAGCACAAGTTGTACCACTGCCTACGAAACTATCTAAAACATAATCGCCTTTTTCTGTGAATATTTCTAATAAATGCCTTATTAATTCTTCTGGTTTTTTCCCATTACGGAACTCAACTTCTCCTTCATAATTTACCATATTATACTCATCAACAAAGTTAAAAAAGTTTGGATAAGGTTTATAGGTTGTACTAGATGAAGTAGGCATACCTTGATAATAAATTCCGTTTTTCAAATGTTCTTTAGGCAATGCAAAATATCTGTAATCATACATGTCATCACCCATGTTACTAACTTTAAAAAGAGTTTCTGGTGGATATTTACTAGTTAATTGCTCTAAGTATTTAACATAGAATCTTCCACTACTGTTCTTTTCTCTTATAGAACCTCTTATAGACAACGTTTTAAAGTTTTGCTTATTTGCTTTATTCTTAACTACTTCATATTCTGAGGGTAGAAATATTAATACATCCTTATCACCCATTTTAACTTTTTGACCAGGAGCTTTTTCTTTTATTGAATATATATAATCATCTATAAGTTTTTCTTCTTTTATTTTAGGGATTTTATATTCAGAGTCTTTACTATATAAGAGTATGTATTCAATAATATCATTATACTCCTTATCACCAGTTAAAATTCTACTCTGGTGGCGAACTTGGATATTTATAGTCATCTTGTAATTCTTATGTCCAATTATTTCATCCATCAAAATTTTCAAATAAGCATACTGGTGAAAACTGCATTGAACTAGCATTACACCGTCATCTGCTAAAAAGTCTTTTAGCGCATTAATTCTGTTCTTCATAAAAACAAGCCAAGTTGAACGAGAAAAATCATCATTATAATTAAAGCTGTCGCTTCCTGTATTATATGGTATATCAGCATAAATACATTTCACCTTACCTCTATATCGTTGCTTAATAGAAGACAATGATAGTAGATTATTTCCTTTGATTAAGAGATTATCAGAATCAAGGAAACTAAAAATATTTTCTTCACCATCTTTAGTATATCTCTTTACATTGGTAAATACTTTAGGTGCAAGAAGTCTATCAACATCATCAGGTGCAAGCAATTCATTATAGAATATTTCCCCTCTCTTTTGGTCTTCCTTTGTTTGTCCGCCTTCTAAGACACAGTCTTTATAAGGAAATGACAGAACTACATCATTCTTAGAAGAAATGAATTGTTCCTTGCTATCTATTAAACCGATAGTATTCTTAAACCTTGTAAATGAATCTTGAAGAAATGCCTTGTTATTTACAGCCCAACCAAATGCAGTCTTATCAAAGACTAACGTTCCGTCAATATTAGTAAAGAACTTATCTTTAATTCTATCATTAGATAATAGCAACTTAATTAAGTCTTTATCCATCTTCATAGCACATTCATAGACTTTATTTCTTAATAAGTCCTTACCGTTATCTGCATAGAATCTTTGTTCTGGATCTTGCTTCAATAAGTCCAATAATTCAAAATAAAATCCTTTTATGTTTGTTTTAGTCATATAATACCTCTCCACATTAATTATAAGTATTCACTACACACAATGAATACGTCATCCTTAGGATTTTTGATAGAACAAAGAATTTGTATAAGGTGCAATATATTATAAAATATCCTTTTTCTAAAACTCTTTCAATCTTTAAATGTTTATTATTTGAAAAGAAAAAATTAGCCTACTCAGGCTAAATTTTTGAGAGAAAGTTATATAAATTTCCAACGGAAGTTTCATATTGCTTGGCAATTAAAGTCTTTGGTACACCATACGAAAGCATTTTCAGAATATCCTCTTTATGTTCGTCAAGTTTTGACTTACCTTTGCCTTTTGGTCTTCCAAGTGTGATTCCTTAAATTTTATTGTATTGAAGCATTAGCAAGAAAAACAGCATATCGAACCTTCTGAAACAATGGCTATACAACAAAAAACAGCCTCCGAAGAGACTGTTTTTAAAAATGGCGGGACCGACGAGGCTCGAACTCGCGACCTTCTGCGTGACAGGCAGACACTCTAACCAGACTGAGCTACGATCCCATTCGCCTGTGAGAAAATAATATAACAAAAAAAAAATTTTTGCAACAAATTTTTTATTGATGAAAAAACATGTTTTTTTTATAATTCAAATGACTAATATTTTTAACTAATGAGGCTTTATAATGAATAAATATCTTTTGGAAATCGGTGTCGAAGAATTACCCTACAAATTCATCCCCGATGCGGAAAAACAATTAAAAGCAGGATTTGAAAAATTTGCCAACGACAACGGTATCTCTTTCTCGTCAATAAAAACTTTCGCTACCCCCAGAAGATTAACAGTTTTAATCGAAGGTTTGCCCGAAAAAAAAGAAGATGTCGTTAAGACCGTTAAAGGTCCTATCGCAACAATTGCTTACGACAAAGACGGCAACTTAACACCTGCGGCAAACGGTTTTGCCAAGAAAAACGGTGTTGCGCCTCAGGATTTGTTCACCCAAGATAATTACGTTTGGGCAAAAATCGAAGAAAAAGGCAAATCAACAAAAGAACTTTTGGAACAAAATGTTCCCCACATCATCTCATCTCTCAACGGTTCGCACTTTATGCGTTGGGCTGATTTTGATGTGAAATTCCAACGTCCTATCCGTTGGCTCGTTTCGCTTTTCAACAACGAAGAAGCCAAAATCTCTTTCTTGGACGTAACTTCGGGCAGAATTTCCCGCGGTCACAGATTTGCAAACATGTCCGTAGAAGTCGATATCGATAACTACGAAGAAGAACTTTACAAGGCTAAAGTTATCGCTGATGCCGAAAAAAGAAAAGCCGAAATCGTTAAATCCGCTACGGAAGCGGCAAAATCAATCGGTGCGGAAATCGTTTTCGACGAAGATTTGCTCGACGAAGTAACTTACCTCACGGAATGGCCTGTTCCCGTTATTTGCGATTTCGATGAAAAATATTTGAAGGTTCCGGACAAAGTTACGGTTACCGTTATGGCTGTTCACCAAAGATATTTCCCTCTCTACAAAGACGGTAAACTTTTGAACAAGTTCATCACGATGGCTAATTTCGTCGGAACGGAAGGCTTTGAAAACATTAAAGCAGGCAACGAAAGAGTTGTCGTTGCGAGACTTGAAGACGGTGTATTCTTCTTTGATGAAGATACAAAAAAACCGCTCGAAGCATATCTTGAAAACCTTAAAGATATGACTTTCCAAAAAGGCATGGGCTCAATTTATGACAAAACAATGAGAGTCGTTGACCTTTCCAAAAAACTTGCGGAAGAAACAAATTCGCCCGTTGACACGGTTGCAAGAACCGCGCTTCTTTGCAAGGCTGATTTGGCAACGCAATTGGTATTTGAATTTACCGAACTCCAAGGCTTTATCGGTTGCGACTATGCAAAACATTGCGGCGAAAAACCTGAAGTTGCCGAAGGTATCAAAGAACACTACTTCCCGTTGAATGCTACAAGCGAACTTGCAAAAGGCATTGAGGGTAAATTGGTCGGTATTGCGGATAAAGTCGACACAGTTGTTGTTATCTTCGCAAGCGGTGCTAAAATCAGCGGTTCACAAGACCCGCTCGGCGTTCGTCGTGCAGCATTGGGCGTTTTAAAGACAATCCTCAACAACGATATGAACATCAACTTGACGGATTTGATTAAAAAAGCAATCGAACTTTTGCCCGTTAAAGCAGATGATGAAAAAGCCCTCTTTGACAAGATTTACGACTTCTTTGTTCAAAGATTGACAATCCTTTTGTCAGACACATATAAAAACGACGTGATGAATGCTTGCATTGCAAACAATGATGTTCTTGCGGATTTGAAAGGATTTACAAAACGTGCAAACGCTGTTGTCAAAATCCTTGAAAAGCCTTATTTTGCAGAACTTAACGAAGCAGCTGGCAGAATTATCAGAATCATTAAAGGTAAAGAAATTAATGAAAATCCTGACGAAAAGATTTTCAAAGAATCTTGCGAAAATGATTTGTACAACTGCATAAAAGCGGTTGACGAAAAAGCGGAAGCCGAAAAAGTCGCAGACGAACTTGCAAAATGCACTCCCGCAATTACCGCATTCTTTGACAAAGTTCTCGTTATGGACAAAGATGAGGCTGTTAAAAACAACCGTTTGAAACTTTTAACTTTTGCAAAATCTAAATTCGACGCGATTTGTGATTTTTCAAAATTATCGGTTTAATCAACAATTTAACAAATAAAAAAAATCCTCGAGTTTTCGGGGATTTTTTATTTTATCTCGGTTTTTGCGATAAGTTTTGGAATTATTAACTCCCAAGCCGCTTCATTCGGGTGATAGTCATTGTCGGGATTAACCACGTATTTCGCCGAGCAGACTTCGTTTCCGACCAGAGATTGTGTGTCGACGACTGTAATTCCGATTTCGGCAAAACGTTCCCAGCCTTTGTATTTCGTGTATTTTTCGGAGCAATCGGGCAGGTTTTGTCTGTCGGTTCTGTAAATCGGGTATTTAAGGAGAATAAAATTCGGGTTATTCCATTTTTTGTCTGCAATCGCTTTGCTTTCCTTGAAAATTTCAAAGAACAGGTCGAAGGTTTTCTCTTGATTTTCAGCGAGTTTTGGCTCGATAACCCTTTCTCGAAGTTCCTTTGCGACATAGAGTTTCATTATTTCGTTATAATTTTTGTCCGTTTTTATTCTTTCGAGTTTGCCGTTTTTGATTTCATATCTTGGATTAAAAACATTTGAGGGTTCGCAGTCCAAAATTTTGTACAATCTTGCCATTTCGTCCTCTGTATAAACGTACAAAACGGTATCAACCTTCGGAATTTTTTCAAAAATATCGGTTTCTTGAAGTTGAAATAACATTTGTGTCGGAGAACCGCTCGGATAAGCCCTGTTATAGACAGGTTTTTTCAAATATTTTGAAAGTTTGTAAGAAAGAGTGTTTTCGTTTGTCAAACTCGTTCCGTAGCCGAAGGAACCGCCGAAAATTACAAGTGCATCTTCATTTTTATACTCTTCCCCGACAGGTTTTCTCATCCAATCTTTTTCAAAAGTCGGAAATGAGTCCTCAAACTGTCTGAGTTCTTTATAGGGATTGATTTTGCATTCGGGGTAATTTATTGCAACCATTGATTGGCAATAAAACTCTGCGCCCGCTAACAACGCTATAATCCCGACAATGTTTATGAAAATGATTTTGACTATAATAAATTTTTTATTCATTTATTGTGCCCTTACGCATTTTGCTCGGTGAATAATTTTTTCACCATAAACGAGCAGATTGCGGGGATGGTTGAGATTATCAAAATAACGGGGACGATACAGTTGTTTGTGTCTGCGATATGGCTAACCATTGTGATAATTATCGCAACTACGCCCCATGAAAATCCGTTGATAAATCCGCCGATAATGCTTTTGTATTGCGGGAGAATTTTTTGTGCCATACTCATCATAACAGGTACCGCAAACATTACCACAAATCCTGTCAACGCTACTAATGCAAAGGATAACAACGGAATGGTTTTGTACGTCATTGCAAACATTCCGATAATCGGTAAAGGCAAAATCATTGAGATATAAAATACATTTTTCGTTCCGATTTTCTTTTCGACTTTCGGGCTTAAAAACGAGGCAATTCCGCCTGCAAAAAGGAAACAAAACATTGCAACACCGATTTCAATCTTTGAATAGTGCATTCTTTGCCACAAAAACGGTAACAACATTGAACAAGAGGTTTGCATAAGCGATTTTAAAATCGAAATTATTATCAAAATATCGAGTTTTCTGTTTTTCAAAATGTCCGAAAATGCTTTACCAAAATCGAAACTTTCGGTTTTAATCACTTGCTCCGTTGAAAACTTTGGAACCATTTTGAACATCATTAATGCCCAAAAAACGCCTAAGAAACACATAACGGGCATTTTTTCCAAGCCGAGATACTGCGCGATTGCCGCAGAAACCAAAGGTCCGAGAGAAAAGCCCAATGTTCCTGTTGCGATAAAAATCCCCATGTTTTTTGCAACATTTGATGTTGAAAATTTAGGGACAAGTCCGAGTGCTTGCGGGTGATAAAGGCTGGAGCCGAGACTTCCCAAAATGATGAATAAAATCATCACGTACGGGCATGTCGATGTCGGGGCGAACGATAAGAATACCGCCGTGAAAATTAAGCCCCAAAATATCAAGGCTCTTTTTCGCATTTTGTCTGCGAAATAGCCGAAAAACGGCTGGAATATTGATGCGAAAATGTGCGAGCAACTCAAAATGAATGTCGCAAATGTCATAGATATCGCAACTTTTTCAGCAATAAAAGGCATAATAGGGTTTAAAATGCCTGTGTATATGTCGTTTATAAAATGTCCTCCGCAGAGCCAGATCTGCGGTTTTCGTTCTTCTTTTTCGTAAATCATACTTTGATTTTGGCACTAACAATGACAAAAATCAAACCGCGCTTTACGATTGGATTTATTAGCCATATAATTATTTTATGATAAATTTCGACGCACTTACTCTAAAAGCATTTATTGACGAAAATTCGGACTATCTCACGAATGCGGCTGTCAGAAAAATTCAGCAGCCTACTCGCCGTGAGTTGATTTTGCATCTTCGTAACAACGGAGAAAACAAAAAGTTTTACATAAACATTAACCCCGAATTTTTTCACATTTGCCTGACGGACGAACTTCAATCCCGCGGAATTTCCATTCCCGATGCTGCTCCGATGTTTTGTATGCTGCTCAGAAAATATATTTTGAACTCTAAAATAGTTGCGGTTAAACAACCTTTCGCAGAGCGGATTTTGGAGTTTTATTTCGATTATAAAGACGCTCTTGATGAAACGTCAACATTATGTCTTGCGATAGAATTGATGGGCAAATACAGTAATATCGTGCTTTACAACCGTTCTGACATGAATATTATCGGGTGTGCGCATAATGTCGGTGAGGAAAAGAGC
>OIZX01001385.1_pt1 | contig 12670 bp, 9 predicted proteins | sample 1588621 | NCBI WGS metagenome assembly OIZX01 (sample SAMN03283276) | human gut metagenome | biome: human-associated habitat; material: feces | host: Homo sapiens | place: Peru | collected 2012
CTGCCCAAGGACGTGCTGCTTGAATGCGAGGTAATCGCCGAGCTATGAAAAAGGCGCTGAAAGTCGTTCTTTGCGTGCTGGGAGCCGTCGTAGCGCTTGCGGCGCTCGGCATCCTGTTCCTGACCATAACCGAGTACCGCCCCGCGGACGTCGATCAGCTCGAAGTGATAAGCGAGGAGCACGACGGCGGCGCTGCCGATCCCGTCTCCCCGCAGCTTCAGGCGGGCGAGGAACTGACCGTTCTGAGCTGGAATATCGGCTACGCGGGACTCGGCGAGGATGAGGACTTCTTTATGGACGGCGGCACGAAGAAAACCTCCGCCGACAGAGCTACTGTTGAGAAGTACCTCAACGGCATCTCCGACACGCTGGACGAGCTGTTACCTGATCTGATGATGCTTCAGGAGGTGGACGTGGATTCCGCGCGCACCTACCGCATCGACGAGAGCGGGTATGTTATCCGCGGCAACGGCGTTCACGCGCTGAACTACTCCTGCCCCTACGTCCCGATACCGTGGCCGCCGATCGGCAGAGTCAACAGCGGCCTTTTCACGACGACGAGGTATGAGATAGCCTCGGCGGAGCGCATCGCCCTGCCGTGCCCGTTCAGCTGGCCGGTCAGCACCGCGAACCTCAAGCGCTGCCTGCTGGTGAGCTATCTGCCGATAGACGGCAGCGACAAGCAGCTCGTGCTCGTGAATCTCCACCTTGAGGCCTACGACGACGGCGAGGGCAAGATAGCCCAGACGAATCAGCTGCGCGACTTTATAACGAGCGAGTATGAGAAGGGCAACTATGTCATCGCGGGCGGGGACTTCAATCAGGTGTTCCCCGGCAGTCTTGACGTCTACCCTAATACCCACCCCGAAAACTGGGAGCCGGGCATCCTCGCGGAGGACACTGCCCCCGATGGCTGGACGCTGGCCTATGACATGTCCGTGCCGTCCTGCCGTCTGCTGAACCAGCCCTACGACGCGAGCGACACGGAGAACACCCAGCACTACGTTATCGACGGGCTGATCCTCTCGCCGAACGTGCAGCTGAAAACCGTTGAGACCGTTGACGCCGGATTTGAAAATTCGGATCACAACCCTGTGCTTGTCACTGTGGTGCTTGAAAAATAAAGCTTTTCCCTCCTGTGCGGCCGCGCAGGAGGGATTTAATTTACATAATCATATATACATAATATTATTTGCATAATAGAGTTTACTGATTATGTTGTTCATTTGCATATAATTTATCATTCTGATTTGATGAATCTAACCAAAGACTTGACGGCGCAAAAAACGGGTAATATAATGCAGACGTACCAAGGGTACAATGCATTATCCATGGAGGAAACCATGCAGCATTTCAATGTTACAGGCATGAGCTGCGCGGCGTGCTCCGCGCGGGTGGAAAAGGCGGTCTCCGCCGTGCCGGGCGTTACCTCGTGCGCGGTGAGCCTGCTCACAAATTCAATGGGCGTGGACGGTACCGCCGCTCCGGCAGACATCGTCCGCGCGGTGGAAAACGCCGGATACGGCGCAAGCTTGAAGGGTGCAAAGGGCGCCGCGCCCGCCGCGGCAGCGGACGAGCTGGCCGACCATGAAACGCCGAAGCTCAAAAGGCGGCTGATATCCTCGGTGGCGGTGCTGCTCGTACTGATGTACTTTTCGATGGGTCACATGTGGGGCGCGCCGATGCCGCGCTGGCTGCATCATAACAGCGTGGGCATGGGACTCATCCAGCTCCTGCTCGCGGGCATCGTGCTCGACACGAAGAACTTCACGATGCGCACCGGCGGGCGCACGTTTGAGGCCGCCGCGTTCCTGCGCCGCGCGGGCGCGGACACGTCGGACGTACAGCGACTCTTCCAGAGCGACCTTGCCGGCATGGTCGAGCGCTATGACATCATCCGTCACGCCGAGCTCGTGCACGGCGACATCGCCGTGGCCGCGGTTGAAAAGGAGATCGACCGCGTGACCGCCGCCAAGGCGGCCGACGAGCTTTTGACGCTCTCCGGCATTCACGCCTCGTTCGTGCTGTTCAAGAACGGCACGGGCGTGAACCTGTCCGCGCGCTCGCTCGGCGAGATCAACGTGCAGTTCATCATGGAAAAACTCGGCGGCGGCGGCAACTCTACTACCGCCGGCGGCCAGGTGGCCGATGCCAGCGTCGACGAGGTGCGGGCGCGTCTGCTCAACGCCATCGACGAATATATGGAAGAGTGACGCTCTTCCCCCACAACGTAAATCACCCCACAAGGAGGAAACAGATATGAAAGTCATTTTAACGCAGGATGTGAGAGGTCAGGGCAAAAAGGGCCAGCTCATCGACGCAGCCGAGGGCTATGCAAGAAACTTCCTGCTGCCCCGCAAGCTCGCCGTGCTCGCCACGGCTGACGCCATCAACACCATGAACCTGAAGGAAAAGGCCCGCCGCGCTGAGGAGGCCGCGAACCGTCAGGCCGCCGTCGAAATGGGCGGCAAGCTCAAGAACGTGACCGTCAAGCTCACGGCCAAGGGCGGCAAGGAGGGTAAGCTCTTCGGTGCTATCACGAGCAAGGAAATTTCCGAGGGCCTTGCGAGCCAGTTCCAGCTCGACGTGCCCAAGCAGAAGATCGTGCTCGACGAGCCCATCAAGGCCTTCGGCACCTACGAGGTCAAGGCCAAGCTCGGCTACGAAGTGAGCGCCAGGTTCTCCGTCAGCGTGAGCGAGGAGTAAGGCGCAAGATTACGCAATTAAGGAGGTCTTCTCGTGGAAGATATCTTCTACCGGCAGATGCCTCATTCGCTCGAGGCCGAGCAGTCCGTGCTCGGCTCGATGCTCATCGACGCAAACTGCGTCAAGGACGTGATGGAGCAGCTCCGTCCCGATGATTTCTACTTAAAGCAGAACCGCGAGATCTTCGAGACGATCTACTCCATGTTCGTCTACTCCAAGCCCATCGACGGCGTGACCGTCGCGGGCGAGATGGAGAAAAACGGCACCTATGAGGAAAGCACGACGCGCCCGTACCTCGCCCAACTGATGGACGTGACGCCCACGAGCGCAAACGTGATGGAATACGTCGGCATCGTACGCGACAAGGCGCTGCTGCGCGCGCTCTATACCGTGGCGGGGGAAATTTCCACCATGGTGCAGGACGGCACAGGCGGCGCTGCCAGCGTGCTCGACGCGGCGGAGCAGAAAATTTACGCCGTGCGCCGCGGGCGCAGCGCGCAGAGCATGGCGAGCATCGGCGTTGTTTTGCAGGGCGTTCTCGACCATTTGAGCGAGCTGAGCGCCAACGGCGGCAAAACGCTGCCCGGCCTCCCCACGGGCTTTGGCGTACTGGACGACAAAATGAATGGCCTCAACAGATCGGACCTTGTGCTGCTGGCCGCACGTCCCGGTATGGGTAAAACGAGTATGGCGCTGAACCTTGCGCTGAATGTCGCGCGCTCAAGCGGGCAGGCCGTGGCCGTGTTCTCGCTCGAAATGTCGCGCGAGCAGCTCGTGACGCGTATCTTATCGAATCAGGCGACGGTCGAGAACCAGCGTCTCGTGACGGGCAACCTGCGTGAGCAGGACTGGGTCAACATCGCAAACGCCGCATCTGTCCTCTCGGGGCTTGACATTCTCATTGACGACAATCCGCTGCTCACCGTTGCGGACATGAACGCCAAGTGCCGCCGTATCGACAATTTAGGTTTGGTAGTCATCGACTACTTGCAATTGATGGCGTCCTCCGGCACGAAGGGCTACAGCGGCGAGAGCCGCCAGCAGGTGGTCAGCGATATTTCCCGTATGCTCAAGATCATGGCAAAGGAGCTTCAGGTTCCCGTGCTGTGTCTTTCCCAGCTCTCGCGTGCGAACGAAAAGCGCGAGGATAAGCGCCCCATGCTCTCCGACCTTCGTGAATCGGGCGCTATCGAGCAGGACGCGGATATCGTCATGTTCCTGTACCGCGACGATTATTACAACGAGGACTCGGAAAAGCGCAACATCGCCGAGTGCATCATCGCCAAGAACCGCCACGGCGAAACCGGCAAGGTCGAGCTCGCCTGGTCGCCGCAGTATACGACGTTCTCGTCGCTCGACTACCGGCATGAAGAGGACTGAGCTGCCGCGCGCGGAAGCACTCTGCGCGCGCTATCTCGACAAGAACCGGCCCGTGCTCGCCGCCGTGTCCGGTGGTTTGGACTCGATGTGTTTACTGCATTTTCTGCGCGGGGAGGGGTATGACGTCTCCTGTGCGCACTTCAACCACCAGCTTCGCGGCGAAGAGGCTGCGCGTGACGAAGACTTCGCCCGCGCGTGGTGCGAAAAAGAGGACATTCCATTCTATCTGGGCACCGGTGACGTGCGTGCCCACGCGCGCGCAACCGGCAAATCGGAAGAGGAAGCTGCGCGCGACCTGCGCTACGCCTTTCTCCGCGAAACGGCGCAAATGCTCGGCGCCCAGATCGCGCTGGCACACCATGCGGACGACAACGCGGAAACGGTGCTCTTAAACTTCGTCCGCGGGACGGATCTGCGCGGCCTGTGTGGTATGCGGCCCAAGCAGGGCGACATTGTCCGCCCGTTTTTGGAGCAGACGCGAGAAGAGCTCGTCACCTATGCGCGCGCTCACAACATCCCGCATGTCGAGGATCACACGAACGCGGACCCGAACGCCGCCGCACGGAACTACCTGCGGCTTGAAATTCTGCCGCGGCTCAGGGAGCTCAATCCCCGCGCGCCTCAGCATATCGCCACAACGGCGCGTTCATTGACTGCGCTCGACGATGCGCTTGAGCAGGCGGCGGAAGCCGCACTTTCCCATGCAAAAGCGCAGGACGGCGGTATTTCGCTGTCGCTGGACTGCTTTCTTGCCGCCGATGAAGTCGTGCAGCCACGTATCCTGCTGCACTTGGCCGACGCGCTCGGCCTCGGGCGCAAGGACATCGGGCGCAAGCAGCTCGACGCGATCTGCGCCCTTGCACAGAGAGGCGGCAGCGCCGAGCGGCGCTATACGCTGCCGCAGAGCGCGACTGTCCGCATCGCGGACGGCGCGCTGACGATGGCGTTCTCCCCCGCCGCGCTGCCAAAGGCGGCGCTTGTGGAAAACGTTCCCCTTCCATGGGGCAATTTCGAGCTGACGCTGCTGCATAAGCCCGACGGCGAGGGCATTTCGCTCCGCGTGCCGGAAGACGGTGAGATCATCACCGTCGCCCCGTGCGACCTGAACGCGCGCTTAATGCTTCAAGGCGCGAACGGCGCGCGCAGCGTCAAGCGGCTGTGCGTCGACCGAAAGCTCTCCCTCACCGAGCGCGACGCGCTCCCCGCCCTTTATGTGGGCGGCCGGCTTGCCGCCGTATGGCGGCTGGGGACGGACGTTACTTTCCTGCCGAAAGACGGGAACATGGCGTGCTTCGTGCGCGTCATCCCCCGATAACGCCAATTTGTGCGACCTGCGGCGGAATGCCGCATCAGATACAACAAATACGAATAAAAAGAAAGTGGAGAAAAAAGCTATGGCTAAGAGCAATATGGATCAGGATATCCTGAAGGTACTGTATTCCGAGGAGCAGCTCAAAACGCGCGTGCAGGAGATGGGCGACGAGCTCTACGAACGCCTCAAGGACAAAAATCCCCTGTTTCTCGGCGTGCTGAAGGGTTCTTTTATCTTCATGGCCGACATCGTGCGCGCCTGCCAGCTCAAGAGCGACATTGAATTCATCGCCGTCTCGTCCTATCAGAACGCGACGACCTCGTCCGGCGTCGTGCAGATCACGCGCGATCTCCAGCAGGACATCACGGGCCGCGATATCGTCGTCATCGAGGACATTCTCGACTCCGGCAACACGCTCTACTTCCTCAAGAATTACTTTATGACCAAGGGTGCTTCCAGCGTGACCGTCGTGACGCTGCTCGACAAGCCCGCCCGCCGCACCAAGCCCATCGCCGCCGACCTCGCAGGCTTTGAAGTGCCCGACGAATTCGTCGTCGGCTACGGCCTCGACTACGCCCAGAAGTACCGCAATATGCCGTACATCGGCGTGCTCAAGCCCGAGGTTTACGCCAACTGATCCAAAAAACAGCAAACGCTGTTTTTTGAGAAGGCTGCACTCCGCTGCAGCGCACTCGCTGTCGCTCGCACGTTTGCGGAGCGAGGGGTGTTATTTCCGACGCACTTGTCGTCGGAAATAACGATCTCACATTTTTTCACGCCTGCGGGCGTCTGGACAGCCGTTAGCAGCTCTGCTGCTCTACGGATGTCGCGTGCCCCTTGCGGGCAGAAACTCTGCGAGGCTTTTATCTTTGCAGTGCAAGGAGGATATCCCATTGACTCAACAGACCAAGCGTCCCAATCTTTTGCCGTATCTGCTGGTGCTGCTGGTGCTCGTCGGCGTCTACGGCTTTATGAACAAGCCGGTGGAGGCCGAACCGTCGTATGCCGAGGTACGCGAGCTGTTCGAATCCGAGCAGGTCTCGGCCTTCACGGTGACGGACACCACGCTGCGCATGAAGCTGCGCGAGCCCATCGACGGCAAAACGGAGCTCAAAAAGGACCTTTTCAGCGTGACGCTCTTCTATGACGACTTAGGCGAACTCATCGAGCAGCAGAAGGCCGACGGCATCATCGAGGATTACGACTTCACCGCCGACCACTCGATCAACTATGTTGCGATGTTCGCGCCTTATATTTTAGCGGTGCTCGGCATTTTCGCCATCTGGTACTTCCTCTCCGTCCGCTCCGCGGGCGGAGGCGGCGGCGACCGCATGGCAAAATTCGGCACGGCGTCGTTCAAGACCGGCGGAGACAACAAGCGCCCCACGACGTTCTCTGACGTCGCCGGTGCGGATGAGGAAAAAGAGGAATTGCAGGAGATCGTCGACTTTTTGAAAGCGCCGGGCAAGTTCATCGACCTCGGCGCGCGCATCCCCAAGGGCGTGCTGCTTGTCGGCCCTCCGGGCACGGGCAAGACGCTGCTGGCCCGCGCGGTCGCGGGCGAGGCAGGCGTGCAGTTTTTGTCGATCTCCGGCTCTGACTTTGTCGAAATGTATGTCGGCGTCGGCGCGAGCCGCGTGCGCGACCTCTTCGAACAGGCGAAAAAGGTCGCCCCCGCGATCATCTTCATCGACGAGATCGACGCCGTGGGCCGTCAGCGCGGCACGGGCCTTGGCGGCGGCCACGACGAGCGCGAGCAGACGCTCAACCAGCTGCTCGTCGAAATGGACGGCTTCGGTACGAATCAGGGCGTCGTCGTCATGGCGGCGACGAACCGCGCCGACATCCTCGACCCCGCGCTGCTGCGCCCGGGCCGCTTCGACCGTCAGGTCTACGTGGGGCTTCCCGACATCCGCGGCCGCGAGGAGATCCTGAAGATCCATGTCAAGAATAAGCCCCTGGCCGAGGATGTGGACCTCTCCACCGTCGCCAAGGGAACGCCCGGCTTCACGGGCGCGGACCTCGAGAACCTCTCGAACGAGGCGGCGCTGCTCGCCGCGCGCCGCGGCAGCAAGCTCATCACGATGTCCGACTTCTCCGAGGCGGAGATCAAGGTCATCGCAGGTCCCGAGAAGAAGAGCCGCGTCGTCAGCGAGCACGAGCGCAAGCTGACCGCCTATCACGAGGCCGGTCACGCCATCGTGATGCACGCGCTGCCGACGCACGATCCCGTGCACCAGATCACGATCGTCCCGCGCGGCGGCGCGGGCGGCATGACGATCTCGCTGCCCACGGAGGACCGCTCGTACCAGTCCAAGCGCTATATGGAAGAGCAGATCGTCTCGCTGCTTGGCGGGCGCGTGGCGGAAAAGCTGATGCTCGGCGACATTTCGACCGGCGCGTCGAACGACATCCAGCGCGCCTCGCAGATCGCGCGCAAGATGGTCTCGGTGTACGGCATGAGCGACAGACTTGGCTCGATCTCGTTTGAATCCGGCCACGATGAAATTTTCATCGGCCGCTCGATGGCGCAGGCCAAGCCGTATTCCGAGCAGGTCGCCGCACAGATCGACGAGGAGGTCAAGTCCATCGTCGACGCGGCCTACGAGCGCTGCGAGGACATCCTCTCGCGCGATCAGAAGCACCTCATCGCCGTGGCGGAATTCCTGCTTGCGCACGAGACGATGAGCGCTGAGGAATTCGAGGCCGTCTTCACCGACGAAGCCGCCGGCCATGACAAAATCTAATCCTGCTATGAATAAAATATCTCATCAGCAAGCCGCTGGTGAGATATTTTTTCACATTTTCGCAAGAATTCCTGCATTTTCAGCGCTTCTCCCCTTGCCAATTCGGTTTCTTCTGCTATAATGGGGCATTAGTCATTCCATTTACATGAAAGAAAAGAGAGAATCGAACATGAAAAAAAGCAGTAGTTTCAGCGGTTCGCTCGGCTTTGTGCTGGCTGCGGCGGGCAGCGCGGTGGGCGTCGGCAATATCTGGCGCTTCCCCTATCTCTGTGCCAAGGACGGCGGCGGACTGTTCCTGCTCGTCTATCTGGTGCTGGTGCTGACATTCGGCTTCACCCTGCTGACGACTGACGTAGCCATTGGCCGCCGCACGAAGCAGAACGCCCTCAATGCCTTTGCAACGCTCAACAAGAAGTGGAAGTTTTTGGGTTACCTCACCTTCCTCGTCCCCACGCTCATCATGACGTATTACTCCGTCATCGGCGGCTGGATCACGAAGTATTTTACCCTCTACCTCGTCTCAAGCGGCGATACCGCCGCGCAGGACGGGTTCTTCACCTCGTTCATCACCTCCCCCGTCTCGCCCATCGTCTTCATGCTGATCTTTTTGGCGCTGACGGCGTGGGTCGTGTACTGCGGCGTGGAAAAGGGCATTGAAAAATACTCCCGCTACATCATGCCGGGTCTGCTCCTTCTCATCATCGGCATCGCCATCTTCTCGCTCACGCTCTCTTACACCGACGAGAGCGGCATGACGCGCACGGGTATCAAAGGATTGCTCGTCTACATTAAGCCCGACTTCACGGGCCTGACCGTCCAGCGCTTTTTGAACATCGCGCTCGACGCGATGAGTCAGCTCTTCTTCTCGCTCAGTGTCAGCATGGGCATCATGATCACCTACGGCAGCTACGTCAAGGACGACGTCGACCTCAACAAGGCCAACAACCAGATCGAAATTTTCGACACGGGCGTCGCGTTCCTCGCGGGCCTCATGATCATCCCCGCCGTCTATGTCTTTCTCGGCACCGACGGCATGGCCAGCGGCCCGAGCCTGACGTTCATCAGCCTGCCGAAGGTCTTCGCCGCGATGGGCGGCGTGGGCCGCGTCGTGGGCGCGGTGTTCTTCCTCGCGCTCGGCTTCGCCGCGCTGACGAGCTGCGTGTCCGTCATGGAGACGCTCGTCGCCAACTGCATGGAGATTTTCCACAAGTCGCGCAAGGAGATGTGCGCCGCCGTGGGCGTCTATTCGCTCGTGACGGCTGTGCTCATCTGCATGGGCTACAATGTGCTCTACTTTGAGCTTCCGCTGCCCAACGGCTCGACCGCGCAGCTGCTCGACGTGATGGACTACATCAGCAACAGCTTCCTCATGCCGTTTATCAGCCTGCTCACGAGCATTTTGGTCGGCTGGGTCGTGGGTCCGAAATGGATCATCGCCGAGGTCGAGAAAAACGGCGAGCACTTCGGCCGCGCCAAGCTCTACAGCGTGATGATGAAGTATGTCGTGCCCGTTGTCATGCTCATTCTGTTTTTGACCTCCACGGGGCTCGGCAGCCTGATCTTCGGCGGCAGGTAAGAAATTTTGGCAAAAAAGGGAACGCTTGCACGTTCCCTTTTCTTTTGCTCTCCCGCCTTTTTCTCCGTTCAACGTGCGCAAAATATGTTTTTCCGCCGCGCGGTTTTTTGTCAAAAGTGCAAATTTCTTTTTCTCTGCTTGACAAAGCGAGGGCAAGCGATTATAGTGGCATCACTGAATCTCATAGTTCACAAATACCATGACGGGGAAAAATTCGTCCTACAGACGCTTCAGAGAGTTGCCGGTCGCTGCGAGGCAATGCAGAGCGGGATGATGTTACTGGCCCCTGAGTAGCTCCGCTGAGACGATTTTCGTTTAGGCGCAGCCGGATCTCCTCACCGTTACCAACGAGGCGCATTCGCTTGATTTTCAAGCCGATGCAGAAAGCGGGCATATTTTATGCCAACAAGAGTGGTACCGCGGAAGTTTTGAGCTTTCGTCTCTTCAAGGGAAGAGACGGAGGCTTTTTTTGTTGCTATGCGAGAGAAAAAAAGCAGGAGGAACACCCCATGAAGCGCATTAAAATTTTTGACACGACCCTGAGAGACGGCGAGCAGTCCCCCGGCTGCAGCATGAATCTGACGGAAAAGATCGAAATGGCCCGCCAGCTTGAAAAGCTGGGCGTCGACGTGATCGAGGCGGGCTTCGCCATCGCGTCTCCGATGGACCACAAGAGCGTGCAGGCCATCTCCGCCGCCGTGACGAACTGCACGGTCGCCTCGCTCGCGCGCTGCGCCAAGGGCGATATCGACGCGGCGTGGGACGCCGTGAAGGAGGCCAACCACCCCCGCATCCATGTCTTCCTTGCCACCAGCGACATCCACATGGAGTACAAGCTCAAGATGACGCGCGAGCAGGTCATCGACCGCATCCGCGAGATGGTCGCCTACGCCAAGAGCTATTGTGATGACATCGAGTTTTCCGCCGAGGACGCCTCCCGCTCCGACTGGGCATTTCTGGCCCATTGCTACTCCACTGCCGTCGCCGCGGGCGCGACGACGCTGAATGTGCCCGACACCGTCGGCTACTCCACGCCGCAGGAGATGTATGACCTCATCACCTACCTGCGTGAAAACATTGAGGGCGTCGAGCATGTCGACATCTCCGTCCACTGCCACAACGACCTCGGCATGGCGGTGGCCAATTCGCTCGAATGCGTCCGCGCGGGCGCGACGCAGGTCGAATGCACGGTCAACGGCATCGGCGAGCGCGCGGGCAACGCGAGCCTTGAAGAGATCGTCATGGCGCTGCGCACGAGAAAGGACTTCTACGACGCCGAGACCGGCGTGAACACCAGGCAGATCTACCGCTCGAGCAAGCTGCTGAGCAACATCACGGGCGTGCCCATCCCGCCGAGCAAGGCCATCGTCGGCGCGAACGCCTTCGCGCACGAGTCGGGCATCCATCAGCACGGCGTCATCGCCAATGCAAGAACGTACGAGATCATGAACTCCACCGACGTCGGCATCCCGCAGAACACGATGGTGCTCGGCAAGCACTCCGGCAAGCACGCGCTGCGTGAAAAGCTCGAATCCATGGGCTACGAATTGAGCGACGAGGAGCTTGAAAGCGTGTTCACCCGCTTCAAGGATCTCGCCGACAAGAAAAAGAACATCACGAGCAGCGACATTGAGGCGCTCGTGCTCCACCGTCAGGCCGCGGTGCAGGGCATCTGCCAGCTCGTGAGTCATGTGGTCAACACGGGCCACGGCGTGCCGAACATCTCGTGCATCAAGCTCCAGCGCGGCGACGAGCAGATCGAAGACGTCGCCATCGGCACAGGCCCGCTGGACGCCTCGTTCAAGGCCATCAACCGCATGCTTCATATGAACGTGAAGCTCGAGAGCTTCAGCCTCAACGCCGTCACGGACGGCGAGGACGCCATCGGCGAGGCCGTGGTCAAGGTCTCCGGCCCCGACGGGCGCTCGTACACCGGCTCGGGTCTCTCGACCGATATCATCGAATCGTCGATCCGCGCCTACGTTAACGGCATCAACAAGATCATGGAATCCGGCAACTGAAAGGAGAAACGCGACATGGGCATGACAATGACGCAAAAAATTCTCGCCAAGCACGCAGGACTTGAGAGCGTGCGCGCGGGCCAGCTCATCCAGGCAAAGCTCGACCTCGTCCTCGGCAACGACATCACGACCCCCGTGGCCATCAACGAGTTTGAGTCCGCGGGCTTTGAAAAGGTCTTCGACAAGAGCCGCATTGCGATGGTGATGGACCACTTCGCACCGAACAAGGACATCAAGTCCGCCACGCAGTGCAAGCAGTGCCGCACCTTTGCCCGCCGCTTCGACATCGACCACTTCTACGATGTCGGCACGATGGGCATCGAGCACGCGCTGCTGCCCGAGCAGGGGCTTGTCGCCCCGGGCGAGGCCGTCATCGGTGCGGACTCGCACACCTGCACCTACGGCGCGCTCGGCGCATTCTCCACCGGCGTCGGCTCGACCGACATGGGCGCGGCCATGGCCGCGGGCGAGACGTGGTTCAAGGTCCCGTCCGCCATCAAGGTGAATCTCACCGGCAAGCTCCGCCCGTTTGTCTCCGGCAAGGACGTCATCCTGACGCTCATCGGCATGATCGGCGTGGACGGCGCACGCTACCAGTCCATCGAATTTTCCGGCGAGGGCGTCAAGAACCTCACGATTTACGACCGCCTGACGATCTGCAACATGGCCATCGAGGCGGGCGGCAAAAACGGCATCTTCCCCGTCGACGACGTGACGCGCGCCTATGTTGAGGGCCGCGTGGACCGCCCCTGGACAGCGTTCGAGGCCGACCCCGATGCAGAATACGAGCGCGTCATCGACATCGACCTTGGCAAGGTCGACTGCACGGTCGCCTGGCCGCACCTGCCCGAAAACGCGCACAGCGCGCGCGAGGGCAGCGACATCGCCATCGACCAGATCGTCATCGGCTCGTGCACGAACGGCCAAC
>OIZX01001386.1_pt1 | contig 12665 bp, 10 predicted proteins | sample 1588621 | NCBI WGS metagenome assembly OIZX01 (sample SAMN03283276) | human gut metagenome | biome: human-associated habitat; material: feces | host: Homo sapiens | place: Peru | collected 2012
GAGTGCCGTTTTTGCATTTCTTTGACGGCTTCCGTACTTCTCACGAAATTCAAAAGATTGAAGTTTGGGATTATGATGAACTCAAATCTATGGTGGATATGGATGATGTTCAGGCATTCCGTGCAAGAGCGCTCAATCCTGAAAGACCTGTTCTTCGTGGCTCTGCCGAAAACAGTGATATATTCTTCCAGCACAGAGAGGCTTGCAATAAGTATTATAATGACGCTGTTGCAACAACCGAGATGTATATGAATATGGTTAATGAAAAGCTCGGTACCGATTATAAGCTTTTCAACTACTATGGTGCAGAGGATGCCGACAGAGTAATTGTTGCTATGGGCTCTGTTTGCGATACTATTAAGGAAACAATTGATTTTCTTAACGCACGTGGCGAAAAGGTTGGTATGATTAAGGTTCATCTTTACAGACCTTTCTCTGTTAAACACCTTATTGACGTTATTCCTGACAGCGTTAAGACGATTTCTGTTATTGACAGAACTAAGGAACCCGGTTCACTCGGCGAACCTCTTTTCCTTGATGTTGTTGCCGCTCTTAAAAACTCTAAGTTCAGCAATGTTCCTGTTTACGGCGGACGTTACGGTTTAGGCTCAAAGGATACACTTCCTGCTCATATTATTTCTGTTTATAACAATATGAAGGCAGAAAAGCCTAAGACAGAGTTTACTCTTTCAATCAACGATGACGTAACAAATCTTTCACTTGATGTTACCGAAAGTCCTGACACAACACCTAAGGGTACAACCTCTTGCAAATTCTGGGGTCTCGGCTCTGACGGAACAGTCGGCGCAAATAAGGATTCTATCAAGATTATCGGTGATAATACGGATATGTATGCTCAGGGTTATTTCTTCTATGACTCGAAAAAGTCAGGCGGTATAACCGTATCTCATCTTCGTTTCGGCTCATCTCCGATTACTTCAACATATCTTATCAATAAGGCTAATTTTGTTGCATGTCATAATCCGTCTTATGTAACTAAATATGATATGGTGCAGGATATTGTGCCGGGAGGTACATTCCTTCTCAACTGTATTTGGTCGCCTGAGGAACTTGATAAGCAGCTTCCTGCCAAGATGAAGAGATATATTGCAGAAAATAATATTAATTTCTACACTATCAACGGTATTAAGATTGCCGAAGAAGTAGGTCTTCCGGGCAGAGCTTCAACCATTCTTCAGTCTGCATTCTTCACAATTGCAAATATTATCCCTGTTGATAAGGCAATTGAACTTATGAAAAAGGCTGTTGTTAAGAAGTTCTCTAAAAAGGGTGAAGCTATCGTAAACGCTAATTGCAACGGTATTGACCGTGGCTCAAAGGAAATTGTTAAAATTGACGTTCCTGAAAGCTGGAAGAATGCAGTTGACGAGGAAAAGGAACTTGTTATTCCTACAAATCGCCCTGAAATGAAAGACTTTGTTAAAAATATTCTTCGTCCTATCGACCATCTCCACGGTGATGATTTACCTGTTTCTAAGTTTGTAGACAGAGCAGACGGTGTATATCCTCAAGGCTCTGCCGCATTTGAAAAGAGAGGTATTGCTATTACTGTTCCTGAATGGGACGGCACAAAATGTGCTCAGTGTAACCTTTGTTCAATGGTTTGCCCTCACGCAGTTATTCGCCCTGTTTGCCTTAATGAGGAAGAGGCAAAGAATGCTCCTGAAGGTACACAGCTTGTTAAACATAAAAAGACTGATTATCAATATGCTATTATTGTTTCTACTCTTGACTGTACAGGCTGTGGCTCTTGTGCAAATGTTTGCCCTACAAAGTCGCTTACAATGAAGCCTATTGCTTCTCAACTTAAATCTCAACCGGTTTATGATGCCCTTTCGCAGATTGATGCTAAGCCGGAGGTGCTTACAAATAATACTATCGGCGTTCAGTATAGAAAGCCTTATCTTGAATTTTCAGGCGCTTGCGCAGGCTGCGGTGAAACACCTTATGCTAAGCTTGCTACCCAGCTTTACGGCGACAGAATGTATATTGCAAATGCAACAGGCTGTTCGTCAATTTGGGGCGGCTCTGCTCCGTCAACACCGTATACTGTTGACAAAAACGGCCACGGCCCTGCTTGGTCTAACTCGCTATTCGAGGATAATGCCGAATTCGGTTACGGTATGATGCTTGCTCAAAAGCAAATCCGTGAAAGACTTGCCGCTGACGCACAGGTACTTCTTGATACATCTGTTTCAGCAGAGGCTCAGGCTTGGCTTGATACTTATGAAAATGCCGCAACAAATACTGAGGCTGCAGATAAGCTTATTGCCGCTCTCGAAAATGAAAAGCTTGACGGCGAGGCTAATGATGCTAAGGTTGATTTCCTTAAGGATAAGGACTATGCCGCTAAGAAGTATCAATTCATATTCGGCGGTGACGGTTGGGCTTACGATATCGGTTTCGGCGGTCTTGACCACGTAATCGCTCAAAATCAGGACGTTAATATCGTAGTATTTGATACGGAAGTTTATTCTAATACAGGCGGTCAGGCTTCTAAGGCTACTCCTACAGGTGCGGTTGCTAAGTTTGCCGCTTCCGGTAAGGTAGTTAAGAAGAAAGACCTTGCTCAAATCGCTATGAGCTACGGCTATGTATATGTTGCTCAGGTTGCTATGGGTGCTAATGCCGCTCAATGCCTTAAGGCATTCCAAGAGGCTGCCGCTTATGACGGACCTTCGCTTATCATATGCTATGCTCCTTGTATTAACCACGGCATTAAGATGCCGTTTAATCAGACTGAACAGAAAAAGGCTGTCGCAGCAGGATATTGGAACTTGTTTAGATTTAATCCTGCACTTGCAGAAGAAGGTAAAAACCCATTCTCACTTGACAGCAAGGCTCCTACGGCTGATTACGTTGAATTTATTGAGGGTGAAACAAGATATTCTGCTCTTAAACGCTCATTCCCGGGCAAGGCAGAGGAACTCTTTGGTATTGCCGCAGAAAATTCAATTGAAAAATATAATAAGCTTGCTAAGCTTGTTGATTTCTATGCGCCTGATAAAGACTGATAATAGTTGAAAATATTTAAGGGTAACGGTTAATTTGCCGTTACCCTTATTTTATATTTTAATCGAGCATTATATATGAAAAAACGAGAAAAAGTGAGTAAATGAGAGATTATTACTATATTTATAAAATTATTGTTGACTATTAAACTCTCTTGTGTTATTATATTCAAGCAAAAGAAAAAGGGCCGTTTAGGTCAAATGTTTTAGGAGGATTTGATTATGTCAACATTTTTACCAAAAGCTGACGAAATCACTCGTAACTGGTATGTTATTGACGCTGCCGGCAAGCCTCTCGGACGTGTAGCAAGTGAAGCTGCAGTTCTCCTCAGAGGTAAGCACAAGCCAATCTTCACACCAAACGTAGATTGCGGTGACTTCGTAATTATTATCAACACAGACAAAGCAGTTCTTACAGGTGACAAGCTTAACAAGAAGCTTTATCAGCATCACACAGGTTATATCGGTAACCTTAAGGAAGTTAAGTACGGCACACTTATGGCTGAAAAGAGTGATTTTGCTATGCAGCTTGCTGTTAAGGGTATGATTCCTGACACAACACTCGGCAGAAAGCAGCTCACAAGATGCCATATCTACAAGGGCGCAGACCATAAGCACGAGGCTCAGAAGCCTGTAGCTTATGAATTATAATAGGAGGTATCTGAGTTATGTATGAAACTAATCCATATTTCTACGGAACAGGTAGAAGAAAAGAATCAGTAGCACGTGTACGCTTATACGCAGGTACCGGCAAAATCACAATCAACGACAGAGATATTGACGATTACTTTGGTCTTGATACACTTAAGCTTATCGTTCGTCAGCCACTCACTCTTACAGAAACAGGCGAAAAGCTTGATGTTGTATGCAGAGTAAACGGCGGCGGTGTAACAGGTCAGGCAGGCGCAATCCGTCACGGTATTGCAAGAGCTCTTCTTCAGTATGACGAGTCACTTCGTCCTGCTCTTAAGAAGGCAGGATTCCTCACTCGTGACCCAAGAATGAAGGAAAGAAAGAAACCTGGTCTCAAAAAAGCACGTCGTGCACCACAGTTCTCAAAGAGATAATCTGTTTATCCAAAACGCTCCTGTTATCAGGGGCGTTTTTGTTTTCATCAGGTATATATAAAAGTTACTTTAAACGGTATAAAGTTTGCGACGATGCCGTGCACCTCGCAGGGCGGTGCCCTAAAAATCATTCACATTATAAATAATGCTCTGATTTTTAGACCGCTACTAAGCTCTTGTTGTTCCCTTTATCTGCCACAGGCAGCGGTCACAAACGAGCCAAGTTCTCAAAGAGATAATTATTTGTCTTTTCAACAGCGTTTCCGTTTTGGAAGCGCTGTTTTTTTATTTTTTGAGCAATTATTCTTTATGTGATGCGCCCCAAAAGATAGATTTTTGTTTTGAAAACACTGTATATATTCTGTTTTCTAAAGATATAAAATTTATTTGTGATAAATTTTGAGAGAGTAATTAATTGTACTTTGTCATTACAAATATTGACTCAATATAAAATTGTTGCAATAATAGTAGTTGTAATAATTTTGAGGGAGGTGTATTATATTAAAAGTATAATTGATGAAGAACTGAAATTATTGCCGCCTGCATTGAAAAACTTTTAACAAATTGTGTTTTTCAAAATAGGGAGCATAAGTTGCCGGAGAAGAACGGTCGTATCCGGTATGAGGCAGATATAAATTATTCAAGAGGATTTCGCAATAGTATGCGTATCGTTTTTTCTGATGATGGTTTGGTTTTTGTTACATATTATCAGACATTTTATGAGATAATATAAGGGGGATATATGGAAAATAAATTAATTGAAATTGATTTTTCAAACTGCAAATATATCGGTAGTGTTCATAAAGAAATAAAAGAAAAGCTTGAATTACCCGAATGGTACGGCGAAAATCTCGATGCACTTTGGGATGCACTTATTGGAATTGCTCAAACACCAATAATTGTTAAAATTATTTTTAAGCCGCAAACAATATCGTCTAAGAAATTGACGCCTTATATTAATGAGGTTATCAATGTTTTTAACGAAGCAGTAGAAAAATGCAATGAAATAAATGTTATAATAGAAAGATAATCTAAACGCTCCTGTTATCAGGGGCGTTTTTTGCAATTATATCTCTATTATGGTATGATTGAGTTATAAAATGTTAAGGATATTTAACTATGATTTATAAAGTTACAAAAAATGAGCAACTAAATACTTGCCTTGATATAATTCATAAAAGCTTTCAAACGGTTGCCGATGATATGAATTTAACTAAGGAAAATTGCCCGAGCCATACTGCATTTATGCCTTTGGAAAAATTGCAAAATCAATTTAAAAACGGTAATCCTATGTTTTTATATGAGTATAACAATGCAATTGTGGGTTACTTTTCATTAAGTTTGAATAACGGCATTGCAGAACTGAATAACTTATCTGTTTTGCCTGAATACAGGCACCTCGGCATAGGCAAAGAATTAGTGAACTGCGCCGCAGATTATTCTAAAAATACACTAGGAATAAATAAAATTAAAATAGGAATTATAGAAGAAAATACGGTTTTAAAAGAATGGTATAAAGCCTTGGGATTTGTTCACACAGGCACAAGAAAATTTGAGCATTTACCTTTTACGGTAGGATTTATGGAATTAGAATTTTAGATTAGATAATTATTATAAAACACGAACGTAGTATTTATATTCAATAGAGGAGTATAGTGTGAAAAATCACACTATCCGGATTGTATTGCCCTCAAAATTTGCCGACGGCATAATTTTGAGATGGCTGAAATCACCATTTACGCCTGTTCAGGCAACGCAGGATATAGGGTGATTTTTATAAACCATTTGTTGCCTGAAAGGCTATGGTGATTTAAATGAGCGAATGTACTCACGATTGTTCCTCTTGCGGTGAAAGCTGTGCATCAAGGAAGCAGGATAAAAAAGATTTTTTAAAGCCTATGAACAAATACTCCGATATTAAAAAGGTAATCGGTGTTGTCAGCGGTAAGGGCGGAGTAGGCAAGAGCCTTGTAAGCTGTTTGCTTGCATCCAAGTGTGCAAAAGCAGGGCTTAAGGTCGGTATTCTTGACGCTGATATTACAGGTCCGTCGGTGCCTAAATCCTTTGGCATTAACGAGCGTGCAATGCAGGATGAAGAATGTTTGCTCCCGGCTGTAACGAATGAGGGAATTAAGCTTATGAGCATTAATTTGCTTTTGGAGGATGTTAATTCTCCCGTTGTTTGGAGAGGGCCTGTTATAAGCGGTGTTGTTGAACAGTTTTGGAGCGATGTGCGTTGGGGCGAGCTTGATTATTTATTTGTTGATATGCCTCCGGGAACGGGTGACGTGGCATTGACTGTTTTTCAAAGCTTGCCTATTGACGGAATTGTTATTGTTTCAACTCCGCAGGATTTGGTTAAAATGATTGTAAACAAGGCTTATAATATGGCAAATATGATGAATATTCCTGTTTTGGGACTTATTGAAAATATGAGCTATTATGTTTGCCCTAATTGCAATGAAAAAATCAATATTTTCGGCAAATCAAAGATTGACGAAACAGCTGCCGAGCTCGGCGTTCCCGTTCTTGCAAAGCTTCCGATTAATCCGGAAATTAATCTTCTGGTTGACGAAGGCAGAATAAGCGAAATTGAGGCAAATGAGCTTGACGATTTTGTCGAACTTTTAAAATAGTATTTTTAAACGGAGATAATTATGTCTAAAAGAAACGGTTATATAAGTTGGGACGAATACTTTATGGGTGTTGCGCTTCTTGCTTCTCAAAGAAGTAAGGACCCAAGCACTCAAGTGGGCGCCTGTATTGTAAATGATGATAACAGAATTATGAGTGTAGGCTACAACGGATTTCCCAGGGGCTGCAGCGATGACGAATTTCCTTGGGAGCGTGAGGGCGATAAATCTACCCTTACAAAATATCCTTATGTTTGCCACGCCGAGCTTAATGCAATATTAAATGCAGGCGGCAACAGTCTTAAGGGATGTAGGATTTATGTCGCTCTTTTCCCTTGCAATGAATGTGCAAAGGCAATTATTCAGTGCGGAATAAAAGAAGTCGTTTACATTAGCGATAAATATAAGGATACCGATAATGTTAAGGCAAGCAAAAAAATGTTTGAGTATGCCGGGGTTAAGCTTACCCATTTCAGTTCAAATAAAAAGCTCACTATTGATTTTGATGTTGACACTATTTAATTTGTTTTTGGAGGCATGATGAAAGAAATAGATATTTACGATTTTGACAAAACCATAGTACCGTTTGACAGCGGCTCGCTTTTTTGGGGATATTCGATTCTTCATTATCCTTGGATAATTCTTTTAATTCCCTTTCAGGCGCTTCTTGCAATACTTATGGTATTAAAGGTGATTGATTTTACAAAATTTAAAAAGTATTTTTTCTGCTTTGTTATGCTCATTCCGCTTGATAATGCAGTTAAGGGATTTTGGGATAGGCACGAACATCAGGTACATAAATGGTTTTTAAATCGCAAAAGACACGCTGTTGTTATAAGCGCTTCTCCTGATTTTCTTCTTAATGAAATTCAAAAAAGGCTTGGATTTGAGGATTTGCTTTGCACAAAGCATAATAAAAAAACAGGAGCAATTATAGGCAAAAATTGCCGTGATGAAGAAAAGGTTAAAAGGCTTTTTGAACTTTATAATAATGAAGATATAAAAATTATTGATGTTTATTCAGATTCATTGAAGCACGATAAACCTATTTTTTCTCTCGGTGAAAATTGCTATCATATTGTTAAAGGTAATAAAATCCCTTTTAAATTTAAAGATATTTACGGATGATAAATTATGAAATATTTTGTTAGAGTTAGCATTGTATTGCTTATCGCAGTAGGAATAGTTTTTGGCTTTTCATACTATTACAGGGAAAAGAAAAACAACGAAAATATTGTTCTTACCACTCAGGTTATCACAACTACAAAGCCTAATCAAACAACGACTGCTGCGCCTGATACCGTTTATTATGACGACAATGGGTTTAAGCTCTTTATTGACAATAAAAATAAAGCATATATCGAATATAATTCGGTAAGAAAGGAACTTGGCGGCTTTGATTGGGCATTAACGCAAAAACCTGTGGATTTTTATTATGGTGATTATGACGGCGATAATGAAAAAGAACTTCTTGTTTTATATTGTTCTCCCGCAAGCGATTTAAACAATTCACTTATCACTGCCGATAAATCTGATTTTGAAAATTATCACAAATATGCCGTTTTGATTAAGCCTATTACAAACAGCAGCGGCAAGCAGGATTTTAAGATAATTTATGCCGACCAAAATACTTGGAAAAAACCGTTTGAGATGGCAATTAACGCTAAAATGAATCAGGTAAAAAGTTGTAGTAAATATTTGCAATTTGTTATGGATGATAATGACGTTGAGTTGAAATATGACAAGGCAACAGGCATTTCATCAAATAAGTATGTTTATTATGCCAAGGCACTTCATAACGATAACAAAGACGGATACAAAAAATTTACTAAATGGGGCAAGGGCGAAGGCAATTATTATGTTGCAAAGGACGGTTCTCTCCAACTCAATATTATGGTGCTTGCATATTATGACGATTCAAGCAAGGCGCAGTATGTAGGCGATATTCATACGGGTGTGAGTGTTAATAAAAAAGGCAAATTTACAATTACTCCGAAAACTATTGAATTTATACCAAAGGATAGCTATGCAATGCCCGATTTAAGGGATAATAATCCCAAAAAATTTACATATACTTTAAATAACACTTCGTCAAATACTATTACTACAAATGATAATCTTATTGATTGGATTGACGCAAGCTTTGAAATTGCCGATAACGTTAATGAACAAAGCGTTTCATTTGGAGAGCTCGAATCGCAAATTAAATGTGTTGATAAGGTTAAAATTACGCAAACAAGTATAGTTTTGACCGCTAAAGAGGGCTTCGTATTTTCCGACAGAGTGACAAACAGCGGTGATTACAGCGTAGTCATAGGTGATAATAAAGATATCGCTTATAAGGCGGAAATTTTGGAAAGAGAGTCAAGAAGTGTATTGAAAATCACTTATGACAAAAAATACAGCCGTGAGATGCTTAAAAACGTTAAACTTAAATACGGTGCATAATTCAGATTATTAAATAAGACTAAACTAATTTATAATATTATTGAACGTCAATCTGATTTGTGATATACTTTTTTGACAGTAAATATGAAAGTGTTAATTATATTAAGGTGTATTTATGAAAGAAGTAGTTATTACAGCGGATTCCACCTGTGATTTACCAAAAAGCATAATTGAAAAAAATAATATAGTAATAACTCCTTTGTCGATTTTATTGGGCGAGGATACATTTTTGGACGGTGTAGACGTATTTCCGGCAAATGTGTATGAATTTGTTGCAAGAACAGGTACTCTTCCAAAGACTGCGGCGGTTGCTCCGAGTGCTTATTTTGATTTGTTTGATAAGCTGACAAAGCAGGGCAAGGCTGTTGTTCATATCAGCCTTTCGTCTGCCATTTCCTCAAGCTATCAAAATGCGTGTATTGCTGCTTCTGATTTTGACGATGTTTATGTTGTTGATTCAAAAAGTCTTTGTGCCGCAATGGGGCTTATTGTGCTTAAGGCTTGCGATTTTAAAGCAAAGGGCTTTGATGCAAGGAAGATTGCAAGCAGAGTTAATTCAATAGTACCGAAGGTAAGCACGACCTTTGTGCTTGATACACTTGAATATCTCCACAAGGGCGGCAGATGTTCCGGTGTTGCAAAGTTCAGCGCCAATGTTTTGGGAATAAGGCCGAGCATTGCGGTTGACCCAAAAACAGGAACTCTTGATGTTGTTAAAAAATATCGTGGCAAGATGGAAAACGTATATAAGCAATATGCAGATGATTGCCTTAAAAATGTCAGCAAGATTGATACCTCTCGTATCGTTGTTGCAGACAGTGGCGGAATATCCGGTGAGGTACTGAGCTATATTTTAGGCCTTATCGAAGGGAAGGCAAGATTTGATGAAATAATAAGGGCGGATGCCGGTTGTACCATTTCATCTCATTGCGGTCCTAAAACTTTGGCGATATTTTATATAAAGAAATAGGATTTTAATAATTAAGAGACTTCGAGAAAGTGAGATAAATTTCGTTTTTTGCGAGTGAGTGCTGTACGTGGGTACTGCTTCCGAGCAAAAGACGAAAAGCGCCAAAAGTGGCTTGAAAACTACGTTCAAGCCACTTTTCTATAAATGTATTTTTATTTTATTTCGGCAAGAGCAAATTTGCGATTCGGCAAACCCTTTTGTCACTTCGTGACATTTCCCCTGTAAGGGGAATCTCCCTTGCTCTACGTCATCACTTTATCGGCGTGGTTTAGCCACTTTATCGGCAGTCTAAGGCAGGAAATATTCCTGCCTGTTATTTTGAAATATTTGTAAACTTAAATGTAAAGGGGTGTTTACAATGCCTACTAAGGATGAGATATTAACAAGACTTTTAAAAGAGGAAAATTATGTCAGCGGTGAGGAGCTTGCAAGGCAAACCGGTGTAAGCCGTGCGGCGGTTTGGAAAGCAATCAAATCGCTTAAAAAAAGCGGATATGATATCGAGGGTGTTACCAAATGCGGCTATAAACTCAAACAAAACAACAGCCTTGTGACTGCCGAAGGTATCAAGGCGCTTCTTGAAAAAGATATTGAAGTAACTCATTTTGATACTGTTGATTCAACAAATACATACTGCAAAAGGCTTTTGGCAGACGGCAAGCAGGGCGAATTTCTTGTTACCGCCGCTAAACAGACGGCAGGCAGAGGAAGGCAGGGGAAAAGTTTTTATTCCCCAAGTGAAACGGGGATATATTTTTCTCTTGTTATCCGCCCCGATACTTCTCTTCAAAATGCTGTCACAGCCACTACCGCCGCTGCGGTTGCAGTGTGCAAGGCGATTGAAAAAACTACCGATTTAAAGCCGAAAATCAAATGGGTTAATGATGTTTATTTAAACGGCAAAAAGGTTTGCGGAATTTTGACTGAAGCAACGACTGATTTTGAATCCGGCACGGTTGACAGCGTGATAATCGGAATAGGAATTAATATCAGCACCACAAAATTCCCAAGTGATGTTCAGGGCGCAGGTTGCCTTGATGTTGATGTAAACCGCAGTGCGCTGATTGCTCAAACAGTTAATGAACTTATGAAAATTGCCGGCGGGGATTATGCAAGTTTTATTGATTATTATCGCAGTCATTCAATGGTTATCGGCGAAAAGATTAAATTTATCCAAAACGGAGAAGCAACCCTTGCAACGGCAACAGCTATTGATGAAAAAGGCGGTCTTGAAGTAGAGCTTGAAAACGGCGAAAAAACGGTTTTGCGCTCTGGTGAAATAACAGTCAGAAAAGTTTAACAGACTTTATTGATGGAATGAAGAATTCTTCAAATCCAGAGCAGTTTGTCCCACAAATAAAGAAAGAGTTAACCCCCTACCTGAATGGTCCTGGATCGCGCAAAACCATCAAAGAAGCATTCCAATACTTTCTAGGCAAGAACGACAAGATTGCTACTTGTATCGGATATCTTCTTTGCCAAAGTGGCAGAGACCCGAAAGAATGGTATGAAATCATCAAACAACTTCCAGCTCCGAAAAAGTTTTATTATCAAGACGAAGATTGTCAGGATGATATTTATGGAGGATGCTTATATGATGTCATTCTTTTTTCCGATGGCAGAGTAGTCATTCTCAATATACCGGAAGCAGATATTGACAATTATGATAACTTGGTCTCACTAACTTCAAGAATGCCAGAATTTGTCAATGATTTCTATAGTTGTAACGAGCAAGCTTTCCTTTACGACCCTTCAGGAAAATGTATGTTTGGTTACTTCAAAGAAAAAGGAACAGAAATCTATGACAATATGAGACTAGACTGTTCTGTTTTTGAACGTCCTGCAAGAGACAACAGATTACATCAGTATAAAGACAACTTACAATACGAATTGGTTGCTGGTATAAACCTCGACTTCAACACAGGTGTTTTCAAGCCTACATATTATGGATATGATACCCCAGATGAAGCTATTAAAGCCAAGGGACAAAAAATCCAAATAGCTAAAAAGAAAATACAAGACGCTGCTAGGAATAAGCATGCACAAATGGAAAAGGTTCTAGTACAGAAGTATGGTCGAAAAGCATTCGATGCGATGGAAGACTTTAGACCATACATAGGTATGCCTGAGGGCATTGTTCGAGAATATAAACTTGTAATGAAGGACGTTAATTTTAACGCATATGGCTTTGTAAGAGTAGAAAGCGGCTATAAGGTATATCTCCCGACACGACTCTTTGCAATGACTGCGTCATATATAAATGCAAGATTTCCTAGAGCCATCTATACCAAAAACGGGAAAGTGGCTGCTATAAAGTGGTAATTACAAATTAGAGGTCCACTACTGTCCGGATAAAATCCGGATTATGTAGTCTAAGTTATTGAAAAATAATTAAATATATCGTTCTTTGAATTTTTGGATTAAATTTTGTACTTTTGCAGACGAACCTCAAATAGCTCTAATTTTCTGTAATGCGTACAAAGAAGACCATATTTTCTCTGATTATGTCTCTGGT
>OIZX01001388.1_pt1 | contig 12663 bp, 14 predicted proteins | sample 1588621 | NCBI WGS metagenome assembly OIZX01 (sample SAMN03283276) | human gut metagenome | biome: human-associated habitat; material: feces | host: Homo sapiens | place: Peru | collected 2012
ATTAAATTTCTTAAAACAGGTGAAATCTCAATCGGAATTTGTGGAGGAAACAAACATGGAAGATAATAAATCAACGAATGTCAAGAAAACGGTAAAATCAGGAATAACTTTTGGAAGTGCATTAGCTATGGTTATTAGTTATACAACGTGGAAGTCTGTCGGTTGGGCGATTTTTCATGGATTACTTAGTTGGGTGTATGTCATATATTTCCTTTTGCGCTATTAAATTACAATTTATTGATTTGTTAGATAAATAGTAATTTTTTGAGGAGATTAAGTTATGGAAGATAAACAAATATTACTTGATAATATAAGTAAAGTGCATACTACTGAAATGGGGATTGATAGAATTAAGAAGAATCTAAAATTGAATACTAATGATGTAGTTGAATTTTGTAAAAATAAAATTTTAGATAAGAATTGTAATATTTATAAGCAGGGTAAAAATTGGTATTGTGAAATTGATAATATTAAAATAACTATTAACTCTTATAGTTATACAATTATTACAGCACATCTAATCAAATAAATTCCAGTTTATTGCACCTATGGTTATCAGCTTATAACTAATAGAATAACATATGTACAAAGAGCATCTCTTGCAATGGAATTATTAAAAAAAGAAGATACAGCATAATCAAAGGGAAAGGCCTCAATAGCCTTTCCCTTAGTTTTTATTTCAATAACATTCTGTCATTCACAAATTCACTGCCACTTGCTTCTTCAAACTTCTTAAGTAGGAAAGGAACAGTTAATTTCTTTTTCTCTTCACCTTTTACATCATAGATGATTTGACCATTATACATCATAATGAGTCTATTTCCTACATCAATAGCCTGCTGCATATCATGAGTAACCATCATTGCTGTTAGCTTTTGTTCAGTGACAATCTTATTAGTCAAAAGTAATACCTTAGCACTTGTTGCCGGATCAAGAGCGGCTGTATGTTCATCAAGTAAGAGAATCTTAGGCTTTGTGACAGTCGCCATTAATAGTGTTAAGGCCTGTCTTTGTCCACCTGATAAAGCCTTTGGCTTACGATCAAGTAAATGCTCAAGATCAAGAATCTTAGCTGCTTCATGTACTAACTTGTCAATTTCTGACTTTGGAACTTTCTTAATCTTAAGACCAAATGCCATATTGTCATATACTGACATATGTGGGTATAAAGCGTAATTCTGGAATACCATTGCGATATCTCTATCTTTTGGTTCAATATCATTTACAAGCTTGTCGCCAATATATAACTCACCTGAGCTAATATCTTCAAGACCTGCAATCATACGAAGTGTAGTAGATTTACCACATCCTGAAGGACCAACGAAAATGATGAATTCCTTATCTTCAATTTCCAAATTAAAATCTTTTACTGCTTCAAAACCGTTTGGGTATACTTTACAAATGTTTCTTAATGATAAACTTGCCATTTGTGTATGTTCCTCCTTATTATCGTTGATAATTTTTCAATTAGGAATATTTTATATTATTTTGAGAAAAAAAGCCATATGCAAATATGATAAATACAGCTTTTTAATTTTGTTCAACTTGTATAAAGGATTGGACTTTACATATTTTTTACATCAATTTTCACAAATATAAGCACTTATTTATCTGTAATTTTTCACAAAACATATTATCGTTACAAAAAAACTTAGTATTTTTTTAATTTGTTGTATATTTTATACTATCGTTTGTTTGTATATTTTATTGCATACAACAGTCTTTTATTTATATATTTGGAAACATAGTATATAATATACTTATATTATCAGCAGAAAGGATTTATATTATGGAAAATATAGAAATTGAAAAAAAATGGCTTGTAAATATAGACTCAGCACCTATAAATTTGTCTGACTATTCCTATTTGATGATTGAACAGGCCTATCTGAACACCCACCCAGTAGTCCGTATAAGGCGCTCAAATGATGAATATTACCTTACCTACAAAGGCTCCGGAATGATGAAACGAGCTGAATATAATCTTCCTTTAAACAAAGAAAGCTACGAGCATATGCTGCCAAAAGCTGATGGAAAAGTTCTCTCAAAAAACCGTTACTTAATTCCATTTGGTAAATATACTATTGAGCTTGATGAATTTTTAAAGGATTATAAAGGCTTGTATCTTGCTGAGGTAGAATTTGACAGCGAAACCGAAGCCGATAGCTTCATTCCTCCTGTTTGGTTTGGAAAAGAAGTTACTAACGAAAAAAAATATCACAATAGCAATATGATTTTTGGATAAAATTTAAGCCTAGCAAAGCGCCACTATTCTCTTATCCTTCTCTCTGGATAAATCAACATATTCTGAGTTTACCTCTACTACAGGCTTACTTAGCTTATTTGGATTTATCATTACTATTTTGCCTTTGGTATTATCACTTAGCAATACATTTTCATTAATATAGGTATTTGCAATTTTTTCCAATACCTTTGATAAAACTACAGGGTCATACATATCCATATTATCCTCAAATACAGCTATAACATCATATGGACACATTCCTCGTCTGTAGACACGATTTGAGGTCATTGCATCATATACATCTGCAATAGCAACTATTCTTGCCAATGGCTCGATTTCGCCATAAGTCTTTTGGTACGGATAGCCTCTGCCGTCACATCTTTCATGGTGTTGCAACGCACAAAGCTTCACCCTTTCATCAATATCCTGATCTTTCAGAATATTGTATCCGTGTATAGGATGAGTTTTAATAATGTTGTATTCCACATCAGTCAGTCTGGCTGGTTTTGTAATAATTTCGTTAGGTATCATTACCTTTCCTACATCATGCAGCAATCCACCTAAAGTAACTGTATCAACATCATTTTCATTAAGCTTCATCCAAGTTGCAATCATTCTGGATATAAGTGATACATTGATAGAATGAACATAGGTTAAATCGTCATAGCCTTCAATGCAATGAAGCATATCAAATATACTAATATCCGGTCTGAAGCCATTTGTAATCTCTTTAACGGAGTCAATCATAGCCTGTGCATTAATTGGGTTGTTTTTAAAAACCAGCTCATTGATAGAGGATTGAACCTCTACCAATGACTCATTAAACATATTCTCAAAACGCTGGAATTTTTTGCTTTTTCTTATTCGTCTGTAGTATGCACTATCGTTTAAGTCATCCCCGCCATCACTATCATCATCTAAAACATTGCGTTCCAGCTCGTCCACAGTATATGCCATTGCCTTATCCTCTTCTACATAAAAGTCAAAGACACCATACATTTTCAATTTTTCTATAATTTCACGATTCAAAACTGTACCTTTTTTTATAACCAGCTGTCCTTTTTCTGTATATACATCACTAGCCACAGTCAAACCAACAACTGCTTTAATTGTAAGCACCCTTTTCATAAAATCACCTTTTCACGATTTTTCTAAGCTATTTAGAACATTATATATGTTTTATACGGCTTAGTCAACCATCGTCATTTGTTTAAAAAATATTTGATTTAGTCTTTTGCCCAGCCTGCATATAAAGTAACTGTTTTTCCATTATTCCAAAGTATCTCGCCAGTATCATCACATTCAAAAAATGTACCGGCTGAAATATCACCTACAGGTGCTGTGTTATCATTCTTTTTCTCATACCAGCCTGTAAAACTGTACCCTTCTCTTACTGGGACAGGATAAGCACAAGGATATACATATGCCGCAGAACCTAATGGAGCACCTGCATTGTAGGTTACACTATTTTTACCTTCTATAGTACCTCCATTTCCATCAAGCACAAGCATCATAGCCATATTGCTCTGCGTTGCAGCCTCCTTAGTCCTCCAGGCGGCGTGTACTGCCACCTCTCTTACTCCGTCATTTGGTTTAATCTTCTCCAAAACTGCCGCATTAATAGAGCTGCCAACCACCTCCACTACAGGTGCAACACCCTTTTTACGATTTGAAATATATGCTACCCAATCCATAAAAACAAAATCACTCTCTACGCCTATGTAGGATACCTCAACATATGGAGGCATTTCATACACTTCTCCATTGGCAAAATATTCCTCGTCATAGGTTACATCTGCCAAAATAAGATTATAGTTGTTAAAATTCTCTGTATCTGTATTGAAGGAATCATTATAAACCACAATATGCACCTTGCCATTTGACAACGGATACTTTTGCTCTGCTGCTGGATTTTCTGACGGATTTGTCGCAGGCTCTCCGGCTGGCTTAGTTTCTGATATAGTATTGTCTGCTTTTTCAGATGTAGCTATGTCTGTAATTTTATTTTCATTATTGTTTGTGTTTTCGCCTTTAACACCTATATTAAACAGGATAATCATAACCAGCACCATTGATACTGCACTAAAAAAGCCTTTTCCAATATATCTTTTTTTATTTTCTGCTTCTACTATTTCCTGTTCCTTTGTTCCTTGCAGAAACTCGTCCGGCAAAGGACTAAACTCGTAATCTTTAGTATTCTTACCATATTCATCCAGTGGTAATGTATACTCTTTTTCTATTTTCTGTTTCATAGGCAAACCCTTCTTATTTGCTATGTACATCTAACTGTGGGAATGGACATTCCACACCATTTTTTCTAAAGCCTAATAACAAATCATGATTTAATATCCTGTTGGCTGAAAAAACATTTTTCTCGGTAACAGGAGCAACAAATCTTAATAAAATATCAGACTCCTCTAAAGCCTGTACGCCTAAATAAACAGGCACATCTTTAAAAATATCCTTATGTCTGTTAAAGATTTCCTCAAGTAAGGCTGGCAATTTAGCTTCAAACTTCTCTAAGTCTGTTTCATATGGAATTGCTATATCACAGACAGCCTTTGAGAAATTGTCTGACCTGTTTAATATGTTTTTCATTTCTGAATTGTTTATAATTTTTACATTGTCACCACTATCTGTAATACAGGTAGTTCTAATTCCAATGCTGGTAACAACACCTCTGAAACCATTGACCTCTACAATATCGCCTACATTGTACTGATTTTCTAAAATCATAAAGGTTCCCGTAACAATATCAGCAATAAGGCTTTCTGCACCAAAGCCAACTATCAGGGCTAACACACCAATACTTGCAATAATTGTTGTTATGTTTACACCTAAAATTCCAAGCCCCAGACAAATAATAGCTATAAAGGCTATGTACTTAATCAAGCTTATAAACAATGACAACACTGAATTTACTCTGTGATTTTTTGTTTTAAAAAGCTTTAAGATGAAAACCAACGCATTTTCTATCAGTAAAACTGCAATAACCATTATAATTAGCTTTACAACCGCTGTTCCATTAAAGGAAAACATTTTTTTCAGCTCATTTGCATCCACAACCTTAAAGCCAAAGGCAGCCCCTATTACTGCAGCAAGAAGTACTGCATATACAATCATTTTAATCACGCTCTGTTTTTTCTTCATATATTTCACCTTCCATATACTTTTTATTAAGTCTATCTAAATTGGATTTTTTTGTCAATGTACGCATTAGCCAAAACTTTCCATGAAAATTCAGCAAAATTTACACCTTTACAAATCTAAGCTTGTCAGCCAATTTTTCAATAATAGGAAAAAGTCAAAACTGAAAGATATATCACAACTATATTTATTAAAAAATTGTTCCAGATTTATAGTACGAAAAACACCACTCCGAAGAGTGGTGTTTTATGATAGTTTTAATTAGTAATTTGCGATGATTACTGAAGGAGTGAAAGAACACCCTGGTTAGACTGGTTAGCCTGTGCTAACATAGACTGACCTGCCTGAGCAAGAATGTTGTTCTTGCTGTATGAAACCATCTCTTCAGCCATATCAACATCTCTAATTCTTGATTCAGCAGCTGATGTATTTTCAGATGTTGTATCAAGGTTTGCGATTGTATGCTCAAGTCTGTTCTGGATAGCACCAAGGTCTGATCTCTGTGTAGAAACTTTCTCGATAGCTTTCTGAACAGATGTCATAGCTGCACCTGCTTTGTCATTGTCTGTTACATCTAAAGCATCAACACCTAATTCCTGAGCTGACATATCATCAATACTAATACCGATTGTCTGTCCCTCTAATGCACCAACCTGAAGCTTCTTGTCTGTAAAAGTTCCATCAAGTAAGTTCATTGTATTGAACTGTGTTGTACTCTGAATTCTGTCAATTTCTGATGTTAATTGTGTAATCTCTGCTGCAATAGCTGTACGGTCTGTATCAGTATTTGTATCGTTAGCTGCCTGTGTTGAAAGTTCGTTCATTCTCTGAAGAATAGAATGTACTTCGTTTAAAGCACCTTCAGCTGTCTGAATAGCTGAAATACCATCCTGTGCATTTGTAGATGCCTTGTCAAGACCTCTGATCTGGCTTCTCATCTTTTCTGAAATTGAAAGACCTGCTGCATCATCACCAGCTCTGTTAATTCTGTAACCTGATGATAACTTTTCTGTTGACTTAGCCTGAGCACCTGTTGTGATACCAAGCTGTCTGTTTGTGTTCATCGCTGTAAGATTGTGTTGTACTACCATAATAATTCCTCCTTGAATTTAATGCCGCTTCCATGCGACATGTGCTTTGTTTTTGTTTATAACTATCTCTTATCTATAAGAGTAATTATCATAATGTTTTTAACAGCATATGTTTTAGCTTTCACTGTTAATTAATTTTGTTTTATTTATTTGTATTATATATCGGACGATTTCTCCAATACTTTATACCTATTTTAAAAATTTTTTTAATTTTTTTCAAGTACTCCAGATACTTTTTTCTCTCTATTTTGAGTATTTTTAGCATATTATCAAAAAAGCATCATATAAAGCCTTGAATACTTTATTTATGAAACAACTGCCATTCCAAAATATTACTTCTTTTTGTCCATAAACTGAGGCTCAATCACAGTAAGCCTGCTCATATTGTTGTAGTATCCCACAGCTGCCTTGCTTGTAGCCTTTGCTACCTTTACATCATTTTTAAGATTTGAAACAGTCTTTTCCATAAGCTCTTTGTTTCTCTTTTCCGATGCTTCTATTTCCATAGATAGCTGTGTAACCTTTCGTATTGACTCCTGAAGCTTTATAATATCGTCCTTGTACTGCTCCCTGCCATTTGCAAGTGTTTCACTGACTCTGTCATATATACTCTGGAAGCCAGAGTCCAATAGGTTAAGCTCACTGATAAGCTTGCCCTTCTCTTCATATATCTGGTCAAACTTATCATAATCGAACTTAGGCTCTAAAGCCACCTGCTTTTGTTCTTCGTTTGCAAGTAATATTTTTTCAAGAACCTGCTCTTTTCTATCCATACTATTTTTAAGTATTTCTATATAATTACGCTCTTGTTTGTTGTTTTCCATGCTTCATTACCTCGTCCCATGTTTCACGCATAGTCCTTAGATGAGTTAAGACCTCTTCTAATATATCCTTGTCTTTTTTTATGTTTGCTTCAATAAGCCTATCCATAATATACTGGTAAACCTTATCAAAATCTTTTGCCACAGGATACTTAAAATCAAGAGTTGCCCTGAATTCTCCAATAATCTTTTCAACCTTCATAATGTTATTGTGAGCCTTCATAACATCGCCCTTTTCTACAGCAGCTATTGCGATATTACAGAATTTGATCGCTCCATCATATAACATTAAGGTAAGCTGTGCTGGCGAAGCATTTAATATTCTTTCTTTTGCGTAATTATTGTAGCCATTCTGAATTGCCATAATTGCCTCCTAAATTTTAGCTTCCTAATAATGAGGACAATGAAGACTGTTGACTTTGAAGAGATGAAAGTGCAGATTCCATTGATGCAAACTGCTTTTCATATTTTTCTCTCATATTTTCAATCTTTGTATCCCAATTCTTTAAGTCCTTTGTATACTGCTTGTACTGCTTATCCATATATTTATCGTTGTATATTGTATATGCACTGCTTAAAGATGATGCTGCCATTTTCTTACTAAGCTGTGAATATAAATTTGAAGTAAGCTGTGAAAAGAAATCTACAAAAGTATCTGGGTCACCAGCTATAGCACTCTTCAGCTTATCTGCATTTCCTGATACAGCGCTGTCGTCCGGATCACCATCAATATGATAAGCACCCTTTTCATTGTCAGCAGCTACAAAGTATCCTAATGTTTTAATACCAAAGGATGACAGGTTGTAGGTTGTACCATTTACAGAAAATCCCTGTGACATTGCTGTTTTCATAATGGAAATCACTGAGCTTAATGTATCGTCTTTTCTAAGTGCTGCGTCGGTAAGCTTCTTCTCCCATTTTTCAATCTGCTTGTCACTCATATCTTCTTCTTCCTCTTCAGTAAGTGGCTCGTAGTCACCCGCAGAGGCTGCATTATATGATGAATCCATTTCATTTATAAGTGCATTGTATTCCTTAAAGAAATCCTTTACCATTTTGTAAATTCCATCAACATCATTGTTTGTAGTAATGGATACTGTTTCTCCCGGCTCTGTCACAGCATTTGCCGTAATAGTAAGCCCATTTATAGAGAAGTTGTTTGAAGAAGATGTAAATTCTGCACCGTTTAAATAAATTGTAGCATCTGTTCCTTCAATTCTTGAAGAACCTGAAGCTGAATATGTAAGTCCAAATCTATCCTCTAACTGTTGAAGCTCTGATTTTTCTGCATCACTAGCTGAATCACCTAAGCTCTTTAAGCTTTCATATCTTTCGTAGCTTGAAACCATTTCCTTTGCTGCTGCAAGTCTTTCTTCATATTTAGAATAAATATCTGAAAACTCACTGCCTGAATAGTCAAAGGCACCAGCACCAAGATATGTTTCCTTGCCCTCTATTGTACCCTTCATTGCAGTTTCAATAGCAGTTATGGCTTCTTTGTTTTCAGTAACCTTAGCTTCTAAATCCTTATTTTTATCTTCTAATGCAGTAACACTTTCCTTTATTTCTGTTTCAAAAGCTGATACATTGTCATTAAAGTTTTCATCCTCACTAGAACCAACTCTGTCCTTTATGGCTGTATATTTCTCTAACTGTGAATTAGCAGTTTCAAGATTTTTTTCAAGATTTTCTTTGTCTTTTACAAGAGCAGCCTTTTTGGTTTCGTCAGTTTCTTCATCAATAGCTTTTTGTTTATCTGCTATCTTTTTTTCTATATTGGTTATATTATCACTTAATGACTGTAAAGATTTCTCCTTTGCCGCATTATCACTTCTGGCAAAAGCTATCTGCTTGTTGTATTCTGTAATCTGGCTGGTATTATCTTTTATCTGTTTGTTGTTTTCTGTATTTTTTTCAGCATAATCACTCTTTAAATTTGAAAGCAATGAATCAAGATATTCGTTTTTTGCAAGATTTGTCATATAAGAGCTGTCACTCTCAGCATTTGTGATGTAGCTTTTGTATGCCGTTATATCTGCACCGGAAACGGAATTTAATCCAATATTTTTAATTAATTCCTGTCCTGCACTTCCATTTCCACTTATGGAAAAGTCATGTCCTGCACCACTTTCCTTTGAGCTTACGAAAAATCTCTGATTAGTAGAATCAAAGCTTGCATTAACGCCTGTCTCCTTAAGCTTTGCTACAAATTTGTCTATAGACATATCAGAAGTAACATCTATATAATTGTCTTTTCCATCAACAGTTACATTTATTCTAGTGCTGTCCGTTACACCAAACTCTGACATTTTTGTATCACCAGAATAATTGCCATTAAGCTTAGCGCCTGTCAGATAACCTGCTCTTGCAAGGCTGGTAATCTGCATCTGCTGAATACCATTAACTGCACTCGTCGATGCAGAAACTGTAGCCTTTGTACTTGAAACGGATGAAATCTTTTTCTGATAATTTGACGAAAATCTCATATTGCTGAGAGTTCCACTGAATAATTTATATATCTTTGTGTTTAATTCTTTCCAGGAATCCTGTTTATATGATAAAGTTTTTTGTTCCTTGTATACCTTATCTTTATTTTTGCTATATGCAGAAACAAGCTCATCTATCATAGAATCAGTATCAAGTCCGGAAATCATTCCTGATAATTTAATTGACATAATATACCTCTTTCTAGTTGATTTTCAACATTCCTGCTCTATAGTTTCTCGTCTACCATAATACCAGCAAGCTCCCATGCCTTTTCTATCATTCGCATAGTTTCCTCTGCTGGATATTCCTTTATCACTTCTTTTGTAGTATTGTCGATTATCTTAATAGTAACTCTGTTTGTAGTATCATTAATACCAAACTGGCACGATGTATTGCTCATCTGTTTGTTTAAATCAGCTACTGCTTTTTTAATCTGCTCATTCTGACTGGCAATTTGTGCATCCGTGTTTGCATCATCGATAGAAATATTTTCAAGCTGGACCTTTGGTGCATCACTTGTTGCCTTTACCGGCTGTGTTTCTGCTTTTGTGGCTGCTGGAGCCTTTGCTGTAATTGTCTGATAGCCTTGTGCCGCGTGGGTTGTGCTTTTTACTGCTTCGATAGCCATATGTCATACCTCCTTGTGACTGCTAAACCTTCTGACTTCCATGTTCTAAAAGTTAATACATTTCTTGATATTATTATCGGAATATTTTTAATAAACTTTATAGCTGTTTTAAATTATAAATTTTTTAACGCATCCAACGCCTTTGTGCCTGCAGCAGCTGCATTTGCCTCCTGTATCTGCACATATACCTCTTTTCTATATATAGGCACTGACTTTGGTGCTGATATACCAAGCTTAACCTGATCGCCCTTTATTTCTATGACTGTTATTTCTATGTCATTGTTTATAATTATGGCTTCATCTTTTTTTCTGGATAATGCTAACATACCTCATCACCCTCCTTACCACTTTTAAGTATATGATATATAGGATATTTTACTACATAATTTTCATCCTCTACAATAATCTGTGCAGCTCTTAAATTGCCGGCATTGATAACAATAGGTGCTTTTAAATTTGTAGTCATCTTTTCAATATCCGCTGGTACTGTAACTGTAGTCATTACCAATATATCTTCAAAATTTCTGATTTCAAGAGGATTAAGTAATTCGTCCTCTATTTCCGGATTGTATTCACTTTCCACTACCAAAGGGTCAATAACCGGTAATGCAAAGGATGGCTCGTCTATTGACTGAAGCCATGAAATCTTCTTGTTTTCTCCTTCACTATCATGAATAAGCATAAATTTCTTTAAATCTGGAAATCCAATAATACCTTGTCCAAATGTTATTACCTTACTATCATCAACTAAAACCTCTCCGAATAAATTTGTCATTATTTTCATTTGCTTTCATCCCTTCTTTACGAACTTTAAATCACAAGCCTAAACGCTTACTTAATTATAACATTCTCTTTTGTTATTTCCTAGCAAAAATATTCTTAAATTAATTGAAACTTTGTACTTTTTATCTCTAACATAACAATCTGCAGCCATTTTAATCTATTCTATAGAAAATTAAGTAATGAATTTTGTATTATCTTAGATGCTGCCATAAGCGAAGCATCATATACATTGCTTGCTGCCTTTAACTGTACTGCTACTGTAGCCGCGTTTATTCCTTCATTATTAGTAATCTGTTTTTCCAGATTAAGCTTTTGTGAGCTTAATCTTTCTTCATTTAAATCCAGACGGATAAGCCTTGCTCCTAAATCTGCAAGCTCATTATTTAAACGCTGCTGGTGTTCCTGATAATTTCCAATTCCCTTTGAAAAGGCATTGCCCATATTTTCCTCAGCATATGATTTTTCAAGCTCTGCTGCTGTAATCATTGAATTTATCTGGGTTTTTTTAACTGTATCAGTAGTTGCCTCCAACTGGCTTTTCAGCTTTTGAATTTTTGTATCTGCATCAATGGCTGACTGTACAGAATAAATAATCTCATCTAAATCTCTTATAATATCATGTGTTAATACATCCTTTGCCTGAGTATTTACTTTTATAGTCTGATTGAAATTAATTGTATAATTAATCTGCTGGTCCTCTGAAACATAATCAATACCCTCTGTTACATTAGTACAGTCAAAATAATGCTCGGGCTTTAAATCACCTTTATTAAAGCCTGTTTTTACATACTCTGCATCAAGGCTTCCTCCATTTGTAAGACTTGAATATATACTATCCGATAACAAAAGCTCGCCCGTTTCCGGAATAAATGCGGCGCCATTTGCAACTGATGTATAAACACTATTTCCTGCAAGTTCAAAGGCATCCTTGGAACGGGTGACCGGTGTTACAACTGTAGTTGTACCATCTGCATTTGTAATAGTAATATCGCCAATACTGTCCAGGTTGTCATAGCCTAGCTTTACAACATGGAACTGGTTGTTTGTAATGTTTCTCTGATCTGCTGTAAAAATGGTATTTGTAGATAGTCCAGCAAGTCTGTTTACATTGTCAACATCATCAAGCTTGATAGTCTGTTTTATTGAATACTGGGTGTTTTTTTCATCACGCTGGAAGGTAAGTGTTTTATCTGTTTTATATCCAGTAAATAAGGTTCTTCCATTCAGGTCTGCATCGCCATCAGCAAAAATCTGATTTTTAAGCTGCTCTAAGGTTGTTTTAAGAGCAACTCTTTGATCTACAGTATTGTAATCATTAACACCCTGGTTGCAATAATAAACAATATTTTCAAGAACCGAATTAATGCTGTCTAAAGCGTCATCAGTGCTTTTTATCCAGCTTCTTGCATCTGTAACATTTCTGTCTAAATACTGTGAAACCTCACTATATGTAGTACGAAG
>OIZX01001389.1_pt1 | contig 12662 bp, 9 predicted proteins | sample 1588621 | NCBI WGS metagenome assembly OIZX01 (sample SAMN03283276) | human gut metagenome | biome: human-associated habitat; material: feces | host: Homo sapiens | place: Peru | collected 2012
GCGTGGTGTATGAGCGTTTGAGGTCGGCATGGTGGATGCTGTTGTCGAAATCGAGGGCAAGAAGCATCGAGTCGCGGGTTGACGGCAGCTCATGGAGCATGCTTGTGGCAAGGTCGGTCCATCGTCCGCCGAAGCGGTCGAGACGATAGTTGAGATTGTTGCTTGTAGAGAGCGACTGCTTGTAGCCTCCTTGAAGCTTGATGTAGAGGCCTACGGGGAGGGTCAACGAATAGCTTAAGGCGGCGTTGTAAGAATAGTTGTTGTTGTGGTGGTCGGAGTAGACGTTGCGCGTGTCGCTCTCGCCAGTCTTCATATAGTCGTTGCGTGTCATGGTTTGGCTGTCGCTTGGTTTTGACAGACTGTATGTGCCGTTTATGTTTATCTCTAAGCGGTCACCCCATGGCAACTTGTAAAAAGCCCATGTGTCTTGGCTGGCGCTGAACGAGCGGTAGCGGTCCAGCGATATGCTCTGTGAACGGTTGGTAAGCATGGAGAGCAGAGGGTTGGTGTCGGCAAAGAATGTGGAGTCGAGCACCTCTTTTATGCTTCCAAACCGTGACGGGTCGTTGTCGTAGGTTGCTTTGCGGCTGTTGGCGTTGTTGCGACTGTTACTGTAGTCGAGCGATGTCCATGATGTCATGCCTATATTTCCTGTTCTCAAGCGCATGTTGTTTTGCAGGCTTGCCCTGAAATCTTTCTGTCGGTTAAGGCTCATGGAGCGTCTGAAGATGTTGCCGCCCGATGCGAACGACTCGCTTGCCGAGCGCATCTCGTCCACGGCATCGGTCCATGTGGCGGTGGCGTCCATGTTGTCGGTCACCACCTTGTTCTTGTCTTCTGTGTCGAGATGCAGACCTACAAGGCGTGTGGTGGTCTGCCCCTGCGGACTGTTTGATGGCTGCCAGTCGCCTTCAGTGCCTGGCGTCTGTGTCTCGTTCACGTTGTTGGCGTTGGCAAAGAGCGACAGACGTGTGTGGTCGTCAAAATAGAGAGAGAACAGTCGTGCCATCCATCGCTCCTTTGTGCCGCCCGCAACTTCGGCGTTGGCCATCAGTCCGCGGTTATACTGGCGCTTGAGGCTCACGTCCATGACATAGTCTTTCTTCTCTACATTCTCTCCCAACATCTCGCTCTTGTCTGTCTGTTTGTTGTAGACCTTTAGCTCATTCACGGTGTAGTAGGGCAGGTTGTCGAGCATCACCTTGTTTTTGCCCTTAAAGAAGTCTTTGCCGTTGAGAAGCAGATAGTCGAGCTTCTTGCCGTTGATGTAGATGTCGCCGTTGCTTTTCAGTTCGGCACCCGGCATCTGGCGAATGAGAGCGTCGAGCATTGAGCCATCGGGCAGATTGAAAGCAGAGGCGTTGTAGACGATGGTGTCGCCGCGGTAGGTCATCTTTATTTTTGTGCCCGTTACGACCACGCCATCGAGGTCCACATCTTTATAGATGTCTTCGTTAAGTTTCTTTTTCAGCAACACGGGTGGCACCTTGAACGAACTGTTGCGCCCAATGCTTCGGATGTTGAAGTTGAGAAAGCTTGTCTCATAGCCGTCACACTCGCCTTTGATGATGAGCATGCCTGCGCGGGCTGGCACTTGCATATACCATCCGCCCTCGTTGTCCCAACGCCAAGCTGTTGTGGTGTCTATCACGGCGCTGTCGGCATCCATAACCGTTATGTGTGCTTGCAGCATGGCCTTCGTGAACGAGTCTTTGGACGTGCCTTGCAGATACACCATGCGTTGCTTCTTTGCTTTCTTTGCCTCTTCTTGATGTTGCTCATTGGGCTTTATAGTGTCGGCAGATAGGTCCTGTGCAAAGCTTGACAGGCTGTGGCTACAGCCCGGAAAGTTGTGATCAGAGCTTGTTGTGGCATGGCTCAAGCACGTTATCATTAGAACAAGGACAACGATAAGAAAAAAACGATATGTGTGGTTGTCCATCATATTCTTAATTCGAGAACGGTTTTTTCTTAATGTGAGAACGCGGCTTTATAGCGTAAACAGCAAGTAAAGACTATGGTTACGCTTTAAAGCCGCGTTGTTTGATTTATGCCTCTTTCGGCATCTTTGGATATTTGCGGAACCATCCGTCCCAGCGCAGACGCATGACACCGAAGAAGGCCTCGCCGAAGATGCCGCCGCTCATCTTGCTTGTGCCTTCGCGGCGGTTGACGAAGATGACGGGCACCTCTTTAATCTTAAAGCCAATCTTGTAGGCCGTAAACTTCATCTCTATCTGGAAGGCGTAGCCCTTGAATCTCACCTCGTCGAGGGGAATGGTCTCCAGCACGCGCCGAGTGTAGCAGACGAATCCTGCCGTGGTGTCGTGGATGTTGACACCCGTCACCAGACGGACGTAGCATGAGGCGAAATAGCTCATCAGCACGCGTCCCATCGGCCAGTTGACGACGTTCACACCGCTGACGTAGCGGCTGCCCACGCTGAGGTCGTAGCCCTCGTCATGGCAGGCGGCATAGAGGCGTGGCAGGTCGTTGGGGTCGTGGCTAAAGTCGGCGTCCATCTCGAAGATGTAGTCGTAGTCGCGCTCCAAAGCCCACTTGAATCCGGCGATATAGGCCGTGCCAAGTCCCAGTTTTCCGCTTCGTTCCACGATGAAGAGGCGGCCTTTGAACTCGTCCTCCATCAGGTGGTGGACAATGTCGGCCGTACCGTCGGGACTGCCATCGTCGATGACCAGGATGTGAAAGTATTTCTCCAGGCCGAAGATGGCTCGTATGATCTTCTCTATGTTCTCCTTCTCGTTGTACGTCGGGATGATGATGATGCTGTCGCTCTTCTCCATAATAGGTTGGATTGATATTGTTTGCAAAGATAATGCTTTTTACTTAATCACCAAAACTTTTTCTCTCTTTTTTATCTTTTAAGCATCACTTTTTCTACTTTTCATACAATTTGTATGCAGAAAATAGTGTTTAGTGTTTAATGTTTAGAGATTGGGCAAAGAAAAACCGCATTCTATAAAGTGTGAACTTTTAGAATGCGGTGTTATGTGTATCTATGATATTTGTCTTTTGTTTAGATACAGACTACCTTTTACTGCTCTTTGTTTTCTGCATCGATAGCTTTGATTTTCTCTCTTACGAGCTGAGCATCATCCTTGAGCTTCTGTACCTTGCGGTTCATCTCGTCGATGAGGCTGTTGCCCTTCTTGCTACTTGCATTGAGGAAGCCGAGGTTGTTCTCGTAGGTCTGTATTTCCTGTTTTAGCTGCTCGTAGCGACGCATCAAGCGGCCACGCTCGCTATCCAAAGCATCCTCGCCACGCTTTGCTACATTCTTCAAGTTCGACTTGAAGTTGTCAAGACGACGACGAGCATTTGAAATATGGAATTCCTTATATAGCTTGTCTACAATTTCGTGGAATTCTGCATATACCTTATCTTTCTCCTTGAAAGGCACATGACCTACAGCGTTGTATTCAGCTATGAGCTGCTGCACCTTCTCCTGCAAGTTGTCGCCAGCTTCCTCAGCCAAAGCCTTGAGCTGTTCGATGATGCCACGCTTCTTGGCAAGATTAGCATGCTCCTCGTTGCGTGTGCCTGCGTTAGCAGCATTGCGTGCCTCGAAGAACTTGTTGCAAGCTGTCAAGAAGTCGTTCCAAAGTTGGTCGCCAATCTTCTTCTGAGTAGTACCGATAGTCTTCCATTCTTTCTGCAAAGCAATGAGCTTATCAGAAGTAGACTTCCATTCGGTGCTATCGCAAAGCGCCTGAGCCTTTTCTACGAGAGCTTTCTTCTTAGCAGCATTCTCTGCAAGACGCTCTTTGAGTTGCTTGAAGAATTCAGCCTTGCGGTTGAAGAAGTCGTCGCAAGCTGAACGGAAACGCTCGAATATCTTCACGTTCATCTTCTGTGGAGCAAAACCGATGGTCTTCCATTCAGCCTGGATTTCTATGATTTCCTTTGTGCGCTTCTCCCAGTCGTTAGCTGTATTGTTTTCTTCTTTGCCTATAAGTTCCACCTTTTCGCAGAGTTCTGTCTTGCGAGCCAAGTTTGTTTCTTCCTGCTGGCGCAAAGATTCAAAGTGCTGCTGGTGCTTCTTGTTGATAACAGTAGAAGCAGCCTTAAAGCGTGCCCAAATCTCTTCGCGCAATTCCTTAGCTACAGGACCAATCTCGCGATACTGCTGGTGCAACTCCTGCAACTGATGGAAGGCGCTGATTACGTCTGGCTCTTCATCAAGTTTCTCTGCTGCTTCGCAAAGCTTAGTCTTGAGATCAAGATTCTTCTTGAAGTCATATTCGCGAGCCTCGCGGTTAAGGTTCAACAAATCGTAGAACTGCTCCACATAGAGCTGATAGTTGCGCCAAAGTTCGTTAGCCTTTTCTGCTGGAACAGCCTTAATCTCTTTCCATTCCTGCTGCAGAGCCTTGAACTCCTGGTATGATTTGTTAGCTTCATCTGGCGATGTAGCCATAGCCTTTATCTTGTCGATAATCTCAAGCTTGCGCTTAAGGTTCTCTTGCTTTTCAGCCTCTTGCTCCATGAAAACCTTGGCTCTCTTTTCTCTGATGATAGCCATTTCTGCCTTGAAGGCTTTCTCGTCTTCATCTGGCAATAGCTGGTATTTCTCTGGGTCGCCACCTTCTTCGAGGTATTTCTTCTGTGCTTCTTCGCGCTCAGCAAAGTGAAGCTTGTAGAATACAGTCTTCAAAAAGTCTACCTCGTCTTTGCTTGGTACCTCTTCGCAATGAGCCAATTCCTTTACTCTTTCAAGCACTTCTTGTTTGTTCTTGAAAGTTGGTCGTACAGGAGCAGCCTTGCTTTCGGTTTCTTCTGTGGCAACGTTTTCTGTGTTTTCTACCTCTGCTGCGACAACAGTCTCCTGCTGCTCTTCAGCCTGCAAACCCTGTTTAAGGGTATTTTCTTGAGAGTCCATCATGTAACTGATTTGAGTTTCTGATTCGGTTTATGGTTAGCACCTCCCATCTATCCGATGGTCGATGCTCAGAATAATATGTTTACGAGTTGCAAACTTAAATAAAAAAAACGTAAAATCCTAATTAAATAGGGATTTTTTTTTGTTTTTACATTATAAGAGACGCTTATGGCGTAAAATTCCCCACGATAATCCTGTTACAAGGAATGAAATCACTATGGCAATCACAAATCCATACGGATTATTCTCCATGCCATTGATGAGGTTCATACCCAGGAGTGATGCTATGAGGGTAGGGAACATCATGATAATTGTCACAGCAGTAAGCGTACGCATCACGGTGTTCATATTGTTGTTAATAATGCTCGAGTAAGTGTCCATCGTCGACTCCAAGATGTCGGAGTAGATGTTGGTAGTTTCTCGTGCCTGCGTCATCTCAATGTTTACGTCCTCGATAAGGTCGGCATCCAATTCGTCCACCTGTAACTTAAACTTCAGCTTAGCCAGCAAGTTTTCGTTGCCACGAATAGATGTCACGAAATATGTCAATGAGTCTTGCAGGCGACTTAGTCCGATAAGGCTCTCGTTGTTCACCTCATGGTCAAGGTTGTGCTTTGCCTTTTCTATCAAGGTGTTTATCTGCTTTAGTCGTTTCAGATACCACACAGAACTTGATAGGAACAAGCGGAAAATCATGTCTACATAGTCGGTGAATCCCTCTCCGCGTTTCTGCTGATAGCTCACAAAATCAATCATCATATTGGTCTCGTAGTAGCAAACAGTTATTGTCACGTCGCGCTTGTGGATAATACCAAGTGGAACTGTGGTATATGGCGTGCGTGAGCGCACCTCCTTGACGTATGGTATACGCAAGATGATGAGCATCCATCCGTCGTCGTACTCATAGCGGGCACGCTCGTCGGTATCGGAAATGTCGGAAAGAAAATAATCAGGGATATTAAATCTTTCTTCAAGTTCTTTCTGATCCTCTTCTGTAGGGCATGTAACTTGAATCCAGCAGTTTGGTTGCCACTCAGGAATGGCTTTGAGGGTGTTTTCGATGTTCCAGTATGTTTTCATTGTGCTAATCCTCGTTTCTTTTAGGAAAAATGAGTTGTTGGCGAAGATTAGCTTACTATACTTTTGCTTATCTTCGTCTTACAATTTCTGGTTTTCCGCGTGATAGTCGTCCATGTAAGAAAAATGATTTGGTTATTTCGCCTGCAAAATTACTAATTTAGATTAAATAAATAAAGCGTTGCAACGAAAAAAATCTTCGATGCAACGCTTTTTTAATAATATAGCTTGATATAAGCTTTGTTTCTCATGAAAAATGTCTTATTTCTCGCCAATTCTTTGCATTGTTTCCTTAAGCAACTCCCAGAATGGAGCCACGGTGTCGATAAGGCAACGCTCATTTGTGGTGTGAGGGCTACGGAGGGTTGGACCGAGCGAAACAACATCCATGTTAGGATATTTGCCCAATATCACAGAGCACTCCAAACCAGCATGGTCTACCTGCACCAATGCGTCCTCATTATTCTGCTCCTTGTAGATAGTCTTCAAGAGGTGCAATATCTCGCTGTCTGGGTTTGGATCCCAACCGCCATACTGTCCGCTGTGTACCACTCTCATGCCTGCCATGTTGAAGCAGCTTTCGAGCATTGTAGCTACATAGTCTCTCATATCTTCGCGTGATGAGCGAGCCAATATCTTGATATAAGCAGCGCCACCTTCAATGTCGATGATTGCGAGGTTGCTTGATGTCTCTACTACGTTAGGATAAGCAGGAATCATACGAATCACACCGTCGTGGCATGCGTAGATAGCATCAACGAGGTTGTCTTGTATTTCTTCTGGCACCTCAGTCTTAGGAGTCTCTACATCTTCTGCAAAGAATTCTACGCCATTCTCAATGTTCTTGTATTCGTCGTTGAAGTCAGCCTTCCACTCTTCTACAAGTTCCTTCACTGCCTCTACATTCTCCTTTGGCAATGTCAATACCACCTTGCACTCAAAAGGAATTGCGTTGCGCATACTTCCGCCATGCCATGAAGCCAAGCGAGCCTCGTAGTCCTTGATAGCTTCGCGAACGAATCTCACCATCAGCTTATTGGCATTGGCTCTGCCTTCGTGAATCTCCAAACCAGAGTGTCCACCCTTCAATCCCTTTACTGTAACCTGCAATGCTGCATCATTAGCATCAGTTTCTACTTCTTTGTATTCCAAATCAGCAGTAACGTCTACACCACCTGCACTACCGATAACAAACTTACCCCAAGTCTCAGAGTCGAGGTTAAGCAATACGTCAGAGTTGAGAGTGTTTGTAGGAAGACCTTCTGCACCAAACATACCTGTCTCTTCATCTGCTGTGATAAGAGCCTCGATAGGACCATGCTTCAAAGTCTTGTCTTCCATAACTGCCATGATAGCTGCTACTCCGATACCATCGTCGGCACCAAGAGTTGTACCCTTAGCTTTCACCCATTCGCCATCGATATAGGTCTGGATAGGGTCTGTCTCAAAATTGTGGGTGCTGTCCACAGCCTTCTGTGGCACCATATCCATATGAGCCTGCAGCAAGATAGTCTTGCGGTTCTCCATTCCTGGAGTAGCAGGCTTCTTCATTACAATGTTTTCTGCCTCGTCTTTGAATACTTCAACACCTACTTTCTTACCGAAGTCGAGCAAGAACTGTTGTACTTTCTCAAGGTGTCCAGATGGACGTGGCACCTGGGTCAGCGCATCAAAGTTGCGCCAAATGCACTCAGGTTTTAGGTTTTTGATTTCAGCCATAATTATAGTTTTTAATGGTTAATGGTTAAATTTCTAATGTTTAATGTGTAGTGTTTAATTCTTCACTCTTCCCTCTTCACTTCACTTTCTTAGTGAACGCAAGGGCAATCCAGGCATATACGCCGAGAAGCACAACGAGAAGCGTTTGCACAGAGTGAACTATCAGCACAAAGAATAAAGCGTCTGTCGACTGTATGCCATACAATATAAGCATAGTCTTTACTGCAAAATGCCATGGTCCTGCACCATTTGGTGTTGGTACTATCACCGCTATGCTACCAACTATAAATGTCACCAGTCCGCAAGTCAAACTCAAGTGGCTTGTCGACTCAAAACATTGGAATGTCAAGTAGTAGTGAAGGAAATAATTGAGCCATATGCCGAGGGTGAAAGCTATGAACAAAGGAACATTCTTCACACCCTTTAGCGATATCACTCCCTGCCATAGTCCACATAGCGTAGCCTTTACCTTATTATATATAGCGAGCTTCTTGAGCAACACATGCAGCAATATCAATACTGCAACGCCACATATTATCGTCACTATGTATCCCGTAGCCGTAAACTGATGCAACAATCCATCGATGCTTGTGCCTGTTTCGTTGAAGAAGTGTAGGAACACAGGTATCTGCATCAGAAATACAATACCTGTGATGATGAGCACCAATAGTGAGTCGATGACACGTTCTGTAACCACAGTTCCCAACGCTTTTGGAAACGACACTCCGTCCCATCTTTTCAACACTCCGCAGCGGGCAAACTCGCCTACGCGTGGCACTACCAAGCTCAATGCATACGACAAGAATATGGAGTTTATGCTCACACTCGAGCGAAGCTTCTCTCCTATAGGCTCAAGCGACTGTCGCCATCTCCATCCACGAAACATCTGTGCCAATATTCCGAAGGGAAACGACAACAGCATCCAAGTCCAATTCATCTTGTGCATCACCACCTCTTTTATCTGTTCGAAGTCGAATCCTCGATACATCCAATAGAGTATGGCGCCGCCCAATATGAGCGACGTGCCCACCTTGAATATGTTGTTTATAGCCTTTCTTGTATCCATAATTTCTGCAAAGTTACTTTTTTTTATTCAGCAATGAGCATAAATAGGATGTTTTTAGTAAATTTTGCATAAACTTTGAAATTATGACCTCATACCTTGGCTATTCTGTTATTAATGAAGTGTATTGGAGTTTACTCCGTGTGGTGTTAACATTCTGTATGATGAAGGTGGATTTTTTTAACATATACCTAATAAAATCGAGCGCTTGGCTATGTTGTTATAGAAAAAATTATTATTTTTGCAACATGAAAGCTGTAAAACCAAAGAAAAATCTCGGTCAGCATTTCTTGACCGACCTCAACATAGCCAAGCGCATTGCCGATACCGTGGATGCCTGTCCTGATATTCCTGTCTTAGAGATAGGACCTGGAATGGGTGTGCTCACTCAGTATCTTATTCAGAAACCTCGTCTTGTTAAAGCCATAGAGATAGACTCTGAATCGGTGGCTTATCTCAACGAGGCGTTCCCTGCTTTGCGTGAAAACATCATCGGCGACGACTTCCTGCGTATGGATCTCAGAGAACTCTTCGGTGGTAATCAGTTTGTGCTTACTGGCAACTATCCTTACGACATCTCTTCGCAGATATTCTTCAAAATGCTCGACTATCGCGACCTCATACCTTGTTGCACGGGTATGATCCAGCGCGAGGTGGCACAGCGCATTGCTTCGGCTCCTGGCACTAAGGCTTATGGCATATTGTCGGTGATGATTCAGGCATGGTATGATGTGGAATATCTCTTCACCGTCGACGAGAATGTGTTTAATCCGCCTCCAAAGGTGAAGAGTGCCGTAATCAGAATGACTCGCAACGATACTCGCACTCTTGGTTGCGACGAGCAACTGTTTAAGCGTGTGGTAAAGACGGTGTTTAATCAGCGTCGCAAGATGTTGCGCGTGAGCCTTCGCCAGATTATAGATGCAGCAAATGTGCCTGCCGACTTCTTCGAACATGAGCTTATGACAAAACGCCCAGAGCAACTCGCGTTGCAGCAGTTTGTTGAGCTCACCAACTATGTGGCTGAATATATCAAGTAAATAGTCATATATATAATAATGTGGAGGAACAATATATGGATGCTACCTATTTAGATCTTACCATTCGTTTGTCGATGGCATTGGCTTTAGGAGGTGCCATAGGCATAGAACGAGAATACAGAGCCAAGGAAGCGGGATTTCGCACTCATTTCCTTGTTGCTTTGGGTAGTGCCTTGTTCTGTATAGTGTCGCAATATGGCTTTGGCTTCGACCTCAAAGATTCCTCTCGCGTGGCAGCACAGGTGGTATCAGGAATAGGATTCCTCGGTGCTGGCACCATCATCTTCCAAAAGAATGTTGTGCGTGGACTCACCACGGCTGCCGGCTTATGGGTAACGGCAGCCATCGGTTTGGCTTGTGGCACGGGTATGTATGTCGCTGCCTTAGCCACAACCATTATGGTGCTGCTTGGACTCGAAGTGCTTAACTATCTCATCCCACAGTTCGTCACTACCAACATCGAACTATCATTCTCTGCTCCTTCGCGCGACAGCGTGAAGGAACTTATCAAGCGCATAAAACTCGATGGCATGGAGGTTCACTCCTACGAGATTAAAGATCGTCGCACATCAAAGGGCGAATACCTTGAGGCTAACATTGAGGTGAAAGCAAAGCGTGGCAACTACACCCTGAAACTCTTCGATTATATGAACGAGTTTACTGATGTCACGATTTCTACGGTAGAATAATACCACTTAAGTACGTTTATCTGTTGTTATAAGAACATAAACCGCATAAACATTAAACACTAAACACTAAACACTAAACATTAAACATTAAACATTAAACACAAGCGAGTAGTCTTGATGGACTATGCGACTAGTCGCAATGGGCAACACAATTAGTCGTATTGGTCTTCGCGACTAGTCGCATTTATGGAACATGTTTTCTGCATTTTCTAGATAAGATAAATACTCAGGGGAGTCAGCCTCCGTTTACATTCCGTGCGACTATCCTCCGTATTTCCTTAGTCCGTTCTGTCCGTTTATGTTCCGTAGGATAATTCTAATATAGCCAATACAACTATAACAACTTCAGATAGCCTTTTGTCGTTGATTATCAAACTATAAGGTTGTAAAAAATCATAAAAAGTTTCGAAAATATTTTGCTGATATTGTAATAAATGTTATCTTTGCACCAATTTTTGAAGAAACGATCAATTTGCAAAGCAGAAATAATCTGCTAAACAAACGAATAGGTAGGCGTAACTTGCCACAAGCAAACTAAAGACGAGGACAACTTACCAATAAAACAAACTATAGACAGAGGATAACTTGTCGTAGGATAATATTTAGAACTAATATATAATTATTTATTAAATATTTACTTAAACACAAATTTAATTATGAAAAAGCAATTGGTAAAATTTACTTTGTTGCTCCTTGTCATTGCGCTTGGAGTTAGTAATGCGTTTGCAGAAGATGTTTACAAAAAAGGTAAAGAAGATTGGACTGCAAACGATGTTACAGATTGGGGAATAACTAATTTTTCTGCAAACAAAGGTCTTGTTTTGGATGGTGTAGGAAATATATCTGCTTCACACAACTTTTCTTTTAAAACTCAAGATCCTTTGGTAACATTAGTTGCATATTTTAAGACTGGAAATGATTGTGCTAATGCAGATTCTTATGATTATTTTACTTTTGGTGGAATAACATTCAAATTTAATAGAGTTGGTGACACTGGTGGCTATTTCAAACTCGTGGCTGATGGTGAAGAAACAACATTGAACGGAAAACCTGAAAGCCAAGTTTACACAATAACCATTGTCGTAAACCAGGAAGAAAAAGAGGCTTCTTATACTTTAGATTATAAAGGCGCTGTGATAGCAAGTGGTATTGTTAATACAACAACAGAATTGAAGACTGTAACATTTGGTCATTATACAACTAATCAAACTGATAAAAATACACTTACTCTTCAATCTTTGGAGATCAAAGAAAATCCTGGTGTAGAGCTAACTCTTAATAATAATTATATGTATTCTACATTCTGCTCTGATTGGAATGTTGACTTCACTAAGGTAAATGATGTTGAGGCTTATACGGCTAAAGTTAGTGGCAACGTTGTTTCTTTAGAAAGAGTTAATGGTCTGGTAATGGCTGGCGAAGGTCTATTGATTAAGAATGTAGGCAAAGTAACCTCTGTTACACTTCCTGTAGTTCATGATGCTACAAAGTATGAACCCAATGCCCTTGTTGGTGTTACCAAGAATATGAATGCAAGTGACTTCAGAGGTAAGACTGCTTATATTTTGGTAAGTGATACTGAATTTAAGTATATTGATCCTGATAAATCTGAACATACACTTCGAAAAGGTAAAGCATATCTTGAGCTTCCTGGTGGAGCTTCAGCTAAGCCATCTACTTTGTTTATTGGCGAGGCTACAGCCATCAACGGTATAGCTGTAGAAAAGAAGGCAGACAACGCTATCTACAACTTGCAGGGTATGCGCGTAAAGACTCCTACTAAGGGACTCTATATCATTAACGGAAAGAAATATCGCTTCTAATCAATTTAATAAATAAACACAACAATAATTAAAAAGAATATAATCATGAAGAAATCATATATTGCACCAGAAATAAAGACTATGATAATTGATAATGTTGTTATGGCTGCAACAAGTGGCGAAACAACTACAAATACATTTAGCTTAGGAAGTAAAGACAATTATGCAACCGACTTAGGCGATGCTCGCAGCCGCCAGTCTTCATCTTGGGATGACGAAGATTAAGCTTAGGCTAAATATATACGAGAATAAATTACAAGTGGTGGTATCCGAAAGGGTGCCACCACTTTTGGTATAAAAAGCCTCACCCCCAACCCCTCTCCAAAAGAGAGGGGAGTGATTAGTCTTTGT
>OIZX01001392.1_pt1 | contig 12629 bp, 12 predicted proteins | sample 1588621 | NCBI WGS metagenome assembly OIZX01 (sample SAMN03283276) | human gut metagenome | biome: human-associated habitat; material: feces | host: Homo sapiens | place: Peru | collected 2012
GTCCTTGAGCGCCTCCCAGCGGGGCGTGAACATGAACTTGTAGCCCTCGGCAGAGCCGGGCAGCAGCGCCACGCGCACGGCCAGCACCACGAAGATGATAAAAAACAGCGGCATCATGACCTTGTTGGTCTTTTCGATGCTGTGCGCGCCGAGAAACAGCGTCAGCAGTGTGCCGCCCACGACGATGATGTGATACGGGATGACGGAATAGGGCTGCGAGGAGAAGTCGCCGAACCACGCGGCGGCGTCGGCGGTCATGAGCGTGCCGGCGAGCGAGTCGACCAGCGCCTTGAGGATATACGTCACGATGACGGCGTAGCCGATGGCGATGCACAGCGAGCCGGCCAGCGGCAGCCAGCCGAGGATGCCGCCGACCTTGCCGGCGGTCTTGCCGCGCGTGGCCCATGCCTCCTTATATGCGCCGAGCGTGCCCGTGCCCGCGCGGCGGCCGATGGCGAACTCCGTCGGCAGGCCGACCGTGCCGAAGATGACCACAAACAGCAGGTAGATCAGCAGAAATGCCCCGCCGCCGTTGCTGCCGAGCTTGTTCGGAAAGCCCCAGACGTTGGCCATGCCGACCGCCGAGCCGACGGAGGCCAGAATAAAGCCCCAGCGGCTGGCAAAGTTTTTCGTGTCTTTCTTTTTCATGTTTTCTCCCATCCAGACGCGAAAACATCTGTGCGGCGCGCGCCGCGCAGATGTCGGGTCTGTCCTCTCTTGATGGCCGTATGGGCACTTTGCCCATGCACAGCGGCTTCATTTTAAAGGATTACAGTGAAAAAGTCAAGCGCACTGCCGCATTTTGCAAAGCCGCCGGCGCGCGGCGAAGCGGAAAAGCCCCCGCGTCCGCAGCGCAGCAAACAGCTTGTCAAAAAACCTCGTAGAGTTTCGCCGCCGGAGCGGCGAAAGAAAGTCTAATCATTTTCTTCGGCGACATGTGCGGCGAAGAAAATACTTCTCGGCCTGCAAACGTGCGAGTTGTCCGCCTCCGGCGGACAGCGAGTGCGCTGCAGTCAGGCCGCAAACCCCTTTGTCAAAAAAGTAGTACTTTTTTGACAGTCTCAGAAAAGCCCCTCCGCGAAAGCGGAGGGGCTTTGCCGTCTTGATATGGTTTCAGGCGCGGCGCAGCGTGTGCATGACCTTTTTCATGAGGCCGGAGCCGAGCTTATTGTCAAAATAATCGAGCCACGCGCGCACGGAGTCGATGGTCTCGGGCTCGCCGAGCCAGTGGCGCAGGATCACGTCGCGCTCGGTGCCGCGCAGGAGCTTGGCGACGGACACGGCGATGGCATACGCATCGTCGAGCTTGCCGAGCAGCGGCACGGAATCCGGCACGAGATCCAGCGGCGAGAGCACATACAGCAGCGCCAGACCGAGGTCGAGCTTGCGGCTCGACGGCACGTCGGGGTCGAGCATGAGCTTGCAGATGAGATAGGCAAAGTCCGGCACCGTCGTGAGCAGATCGGCGGCTTTGCTGCCGAGCTGTGCGGCCACGAAGCTGTTGGCCTGATAGCGGGCGCGCTTATAGAAACGGTCGAATGCGTTGTCATCCGGGTAGTAGATGTTCTCTTTGGTCATGATCCAGCCTCCTGACGGGAGATGATTTCTCCTCATTATAGCGAAAAACCGGCCGCGCTTCAACCGCTTTTGTGAAGTTTTTCGGAATGGATTGCCAAACGCGGCGAACCGGCGTATAATGCAGAGGCATTTTCAGAAAACGGAGGCACCGCTATGATCCGCTTTTTCAACGGCCGCACGCTCACGATGGCGCACGGCGTGACCGTCACGACCGACGAGGTCTGGACCGACGGGGACAAGATCACCTATGTCGGCCCGACGCCGGAGACGCTGCCCGCGTTCGAGCGGGAGATCGATCTCGGCGGCGACCTGGTCATGCCCGGCTTCAAAAACGCGCACGCGCACGCCGGGATGAGCTTTGTGCGCTCGTATGCTGACGACGTGCCGCTGCAGCCGTGGCTGTTCGAGCAGATCTTCCCGCTGGAGGCCAAGCTCACGCCCGAGGCGGTGTATGCGTTCACGAAGCTGTCGATCCTCGAATACCTCACGAGCGGCATCACCGCCGGCTTTGACATGTACTATTTCCGCGAGGCCATCGCGCAGGCGGGCATCGACTGCGGCTTTCGCACGGTGCTGTGCGGGGGCGGCGGCAGCGCGCAGCAGCTTGAGGCGGAGTACCGCAAGTTCAACGCCCTGCACCCGCTGGTGTCGTATCAGCTCGGCCTGCACTCGGAGTATACCTCCAGCCTTGCCGAGATGACCGAGGCGGGCGAGCTTGCGCGCACGCTGCGCGCGCCGGTGTTCGCGCACAACGCCGAGACCGCGCGCGAAGTGGCCGAGTGCCGCGCGCGCTGGGGCAAGACGCCGACGGAGCTGTTCGAGAGCCTCGGCCACTTTGATTTCGGCGGCGGCGGCTTCCACTGCGTGCACATGACGGAGCACGATCTGGACATTTGCCGCGCGCGCGGGCTCTGGGTCATCACGAACCCCGGCTCGAACGCCAAGCTTGCCAGCGGCATCGCCCCGCTGCGGCAGATGCGGGAGCTTGGCATCCGCATGGCCATCGGCACGGACGGCCCGTCGAGCAACAACGCGCTCGATTTCTTCCGCGAGATGTATCTGGCCGCCGTGCTTCAGAAGCTGCGCTGCGAGGACGCCGCCGCCCTCCCGGCGGACGACGTGCTGCACATGGCGACGGTCGGCGGCGCGCAGGCCATGGGTCTGAGCGACTGCGACGTGCTTGCCCCCGGCAAGCAAGCCGACCTCATCGTCATCGACCTGCAGCGGCCGAATATGCAGCCGGTGCACAACGCCGCGCGCAACCTCGTCTACAGCGGCTCGAAGGAGAACGTGCGCCTGACGATGATCGCCGGGCGGGTGCTGTACGAAAACGGCGCGTTTTTCGTCGGCGAGCCGGTGCAGGACATTTACCGCGCCGTCGAGACGCACTTCGCCGCGATGCGCGCGGCGCTCTGATCGCTTTTCCTGCGGGCTGCGGGGCGGCGCAAGCCGCCTGAGGTGATATGCCCGAAACCATAAAAAGTCCCGAAAACGTGACGTTTTCGGGACTTTTTTGCGCCGGCGCGCTTATGCTTTCGTCTCCAGCACCTTGACGCCGTGCATGATGATCTCGCCGGCGAGCACGGCCATCTCCTCGGCCGTCTGCTTCATGCCGCCGTCGATCCATGTGAGCGCGAGCGACATATTGCCCGACACGATGAACGAGCAGAAGTAGTCGAGCATCGCGGGGTCGTTCGGATAGTAGTAGGAGAGAAAATCATACAGAAATTCGTCGCGCAGGATGTGGCAGATGCGGTCGGTGAAGGCAATGTCGCCGTTTTTGCCGAGCAGCACGTGGCAGAGGTCGGCGTTCTGCTCGATGTACTGGTACAGCTCCATCAGATACGGATAGGTCTTGCCCTCGGAGTCCTTCGCATTGTGCCGGCGGCACACGACGACCAGCCCCTCGGCCAACTCGTCCTCGAGACTGGCCAGCAGGTCGTACACATCCTTATAGTGAATATAGAAGGTGCCGCGGTTGATGTCTGCGATCGCTGCCAGCTCACGCACGGAGATATCCTTGACGCTCTTTTCCGCCATGAGTTTCATCAGTGCAAGCCGAAGCTGGCGTTTGGTCTTCCGCACTCTGCGGTCTACAACTTTTTCTTCCATTCGCCGATTCCTCCTATCGGTTGAATTTGTATGCTTTGCATACATGATACCACCAAAACGAACAATAATCAACAATTTGTTGCATTTTCATGGCGATTTTTTTCAACTTTTTTGGGAAACTTCTGCGGGATAGCAGGTCTCGTGCCACATATCCATACCGTTGTTTTCAAAAATGCGGCTCAGCGGCGGCCGCGCAAAACGCGGTGGAAAATCGGCGCGCGGTGTGCTATGATGAAGGCAAATGTGAAAAAGGAGCAACAGACCATGTTTGAAAACGGAACGTTCGCGGTGCTCGGCCCGGACGGAAAGCAGGTGCAGTGCGACGTGCTGTTCACCTACGACTGCGAGGACAACGGCCGCTCATACGTCGTGTTCACGACCGGCGAGGGCGCGCAGCAGCAGCTGTTCGCCAACCGCTATGCCGCGCGCGAGGACGGGCAGCCCGCGCTCTTCCCGCTCGAAAACGAGCAGGAATATCAGATCATCAGGCACTGCTTTGAGGAGCTCAAGGCAAAGCTCGCCGAGCAGGCCGCCGCACAGGAGGGTGAAGCCAAAGCATGACCGATCCCTTCCAGCCGCTGACAGTGCGGGACATTCCGCGCCTGACACGATATTTTTCCGCGCGCGGCACGCGCCTGTGCAATGACTCGGCGGGCGCCGCCGTGCTCTGGCAGCCGTATTTTCAGGACGCGGCGCTCGAGCTGGACGGCACGCTCGTGCTGCGCGAGCAGTTTCCCGGTCTCGGCACGGTGTTTTCCACACCGGTCGGCGAGAATGTGGGAAACGCATACGATTTTCTCGCAAAATATTGCCGCGAAGTGGGGCAGCCGCTGCAATTTTTCCCCGCTACGGACGCCGATGTGGAAAACCTGCGTGCGCGCTTCGGCGCCGTGGAGGTCACGCCGGTGCGCGCGTGGTTCGACTATCTCTACGACGCGCAGGACATGGTGAGCTTCCGCGGCCGCCGCTTCAACGGGCAGCGCAACCACATCCACCGCTTCCAGCGCCTGTACCCGGATTGGTCGTTCGAGCGCGTCACAGCGCAGAACCTGCCGGAGGTGTGCGCGTTTTTTGACGACTTCACCCGCCGCTATCACAAGGACAGCGCCAGCGCGCAGGCGGAGGAGGGGTGCGTGCGGGCGTTTCTGCGCGACTTTGCCGCCTATGCCCCGCTCGCGGGGCTGCTGCGCGTCAACGGGCGCGTGGCCGGCTTTTCCGCCGGGGAGATCGTGGGCGACACGCTCATCATCCACATCGAGAAGGCGGACATCGCCTATGAGGGCGTCTATCAGGTGCTCGTGAACGAATACGCCAAGTGCTTCGTCACGCCCGGCGTGCGCTACATCAACCGCGAGGAGGATGCGGGCGACGAGGGACTGCGGCGCTCCAAGGAGTCGTACCACCCGGTGCGCCTGCTCGAAAAATATCTGGTTCAGATCCCGGCACAGCCGGAGAAAGGGGACAAAAGTATGCAGGAAGTCTATGAATTTCTCAAAAAGTGCGGCACGTATTACCTCGCCACCGTCGACGGCGACCAGCCGCGCGTGCGCCCGTTCGGCACGGTGAACCTGTTTGAGGGCAACCTCTACATCCAGACCGGCAAGGTCAAGGCCGTCTCCCGCGAGATGACGGCAAACCCCAAGGTGGAGCTGTGCGCCTTCGACGGCGAGACGTGGCTGCGCGTGAGCGCGAAGGCCGTCGAGGACGACCGCGTGCAGGCGCGGCAGGATCTGCTCGACCACTATCCCGAGCTGCAGAGCCTCTACACCGCCGACGACGGCAACACGCAGGTGTTCGCGCTCACGGAGGCGACCGCGACGTTCAGCAGCTTTCAGGCCGCGCCGCGCGTGGTGCGCTGGTAAAAAGCGAAAAAAGAAACCGCCCGTGATCCTCAAACGGATCGCAGGCGGTTTTCTGTTTGCAGAAAGGCAGGGTCGACTCAATGACCCAGGCTCTGGACAAAGTTGACCGGCCACTGGCAGAAGTCCTTGACCAGATCGAGCTTGTCGCGGATGGCGAACTCGGTGTTCTCGTCGCAGAGCGCGTCGATCTTGTTCTTGATGGCCTTGACGTTCACCTCAAGCAGGCTGCTGGCGCTCGACAGGATCTTGCCGCCGTCGATCTCCTTGATGGAAGTCCAGAGTCCGGAAGCGTACTCCTTGAGGCCGATGCTCTTAATGGTACGAATGCACATATACCTTTTCCTCCCTTAAAATACTGGTGTTCCCGACCATGCAACCCGCGGCCGAAAACCAAGATTGCTCTTATCAACAGTGTTTTCATTCTAGCACAAAGCCGTAAGATTGTCAAAGAGGAATACAGAAAAATGTGCATTTCCCCATATTTTGTGGTCAATATGCACAACATGGGCAAGAATTAGCGGGAAATTTGCCCAAGCGCGGCGCGCGGCGCGTGCGCGCGGGCTTACGCCTCGGCGATGACCTCACACTCGACGAGCACGTCCTTGGGCAGACGCGCGACCTCGACGCAGCTTCTGGCCGGGAAGGGCTCGGTGAAATACTGGGCATAGATGGCGTTGACGGTGGCAAAATCGTCCATGTTCTTGATGAACACCGTCGTCTTGACGGCCTTGGACATGTCGCTGCCGGCCGCCTGCAGCACGGCGGTCAGGTTGCGGAAGACCTGATGCGCCTGCGCCTCGATGCCGTCGGCGATGACGCCGGTGGCGGGGTCGATGCCGATCTGGCCGGACGTGAACACAAAGCCGCCGGAGACCTGCGCCTGCGCGTAGGGGCCGAGGGCTGCGGGAGCGTTTTTGGTGGCAACTGTTTTCATGATGATGACCTCCTGTCAGTCGATTTTTACGTGATAACCGGATTGGATGAGCTGGCCGCGCACGCGGTCGCCGTGCGCCTTGTCGCCGACCTCGCACGAGACGTGCACGTCGATCTCGTTGGGGTTGAGCCCGGCAGTGAGCCGGTCATGCTCCACGGAGAGGATGTTTGCGCCGAGGGTGGCAATGTCGTTGAGCAGCTTGCCGAGGCTGCCGGGGCGGTCGAGCAGCGTGACCGTAAAGCGCAGACGGCGGCTGCGCGCCACCAGACCCTGCTCGATGATGCACTGGATGAAGCTCACGTCGATGTTGCCGCCGGAGAGCAGGCACACGACGTTTTTGCCCTTGACGTCGACCTTGCCCTTGAGCACGGCGGCCACGGGCGTGGCGCCGGCGGGCTCGACGATCTGCTTGCAGCGCTCCATGAGCAGCAGCACGGCCTCGGAGATGTCGCGGTCGCTGACGGTGACGACGTCGTCGGCATATCGCTCGATGAGCGGCACGGTGAGGTCGCCGGGTACTTTGACGGCGATGCCGTCGGCGATGGTGGCGGCGGAGTCGGTCTGCACATAGCCGTGCGTGCGGAACGACTGCGCGATCGCGTCCGCGCCCTCGGCCTGCACGCCGTAGACCTTGACGTCGGGCTTCAGGCTCTTGATGGCGAAGGCTACGCCGCTAATGAGGCCGCCGCCGCCAATCGGCACGATGACTGCTTCTACGTCCGGCAGCTGGTCGAGAATCTCTAGACCGATGCTGCCCTGACCTGCAATAACAAGCTCGTCATCATACGGATGAATGAAGGTCATGCCTGTTTCCTCCTGCAGCTCGACAGCGCGGTCATGCGCTTCGTCGTAGGCACCGGGAACAAGCTCCACCTGTGCGCCAAGACGCTTGGTGTTTTCTACCTTCATAATCGGTGCGCCGCTGGGCATGCAGATAACGCTTTTGATGCCCATGCTGGTTGCTGCCAGCGCAACGCCCTGAGCATGGTTGCCGGCGCTGCAGGCGATAACGCCCTTGGCTGCTTCCTCTTTGGTCAGCTGGCTGATTTTGTAGTAGGCACCGCGCACCTTGAAGCTGCCGGTTACCTGCAGGTTTTCTGTCTTCAAATAGAGGTCTTTGCCTTCGCTCAGATGAGGTGCCGCTATTAAATCTGTCTTGCGGGCTACGCTCTTGAGGACGAAGGCTGCGTGATAAATTTTGTCGAGTGTTAACATGTGAGTACCTTCTTTTCTTTCCCTTATAAAAATCAATTAAAGATTTTATCTTAGTATAAGCACTTTTCCCTTTGCCGTCAAGGCTTAATCGTCAATGCTGGTGTTTTCAACGATGAGCTGCAGCTTGAAGCTTGCATTGTCGAAGCTGACGTTGCAATTGCCCTGATATTTTTCAACAATCATCCTGATGTTTTCCAGGCCTGTACCAGGCTCCTTGAAATCGCGCTTGGCAGAGTAGAATTTATTATTATAGCGCACGATGTTGCCGCTGTAGGAGTTTTCTATGGAAAGCAGCAGCTGGGAGCCTTTCTCCTTGATTTTAACCTTGACGAAGCTGTCAGGGTTGGTCAGCAGGCTGCCTTTGACAGCAGTGAAGGCGTTCTCCAGCGCATTGCCAAGGATGATGGCAAGGTCAATATCGTTGAGGTTGATTTTTTGAAACTGGATATCAGTAGTAAAATGGATACTGCTTTCCTGCGCCTGCAGCTGCCAGTAGCCAAGCAGGCCGTCGAGTGTTTCGTTGCCGTAGAGCGTGATGCTCTGGATGCTGTTCGTGTATTTGAGGATGGAGCGCAGGTTTTGCCCCAGCTTGTCATATTCCTTCTGCTCATAAAGCTGGTTGAGCAGGATAACAAGATGCTTCTGGTCGTGGCGCAGACGGCGTGATTTCTGCCATGATTCGATAACAAAATTATAGTAAGGCTTTTCGTTGCGGCGCAGCACCTCCAGCGAGTTGAGCTTGACGGATATGATTTTGTTCTCGCTTTTTTCCTTCAGCAGCTCCATGACCATGTGGGTGAAGAAGAAGAGCGGCATAACGCATAAGAAGCGTGTACCGAAAAGGCCCCAGTTGCGCGCCTCTGAAAAGTTACGCATGAGGATGAGGGCTAGCAGGTTGAAGAAAAGGATATAGTTGGAGTAGATAATGACTCTGTGGTATTTTGAAGAGCGAAAAATCTGCTTGAATTTTTTTGCTGCATGGTAGAACCATAGAAAATAAGCAGCCTGACTGATGCCCAGCACAAGAACCGCGGTGGCGTAGTAAAGGCCGGGCGTTGGCGATACTCTTTCCGCAATCATGGAGAGCGTCTGCAGCACAACCTCAAAGTTGCTTACCAGCAGTACGCAGAAAAGCTTTTTACCCAGGTTTCCTTTAATGGCGGAAAAATAATAAATTGCGTAAATAAAGTAAGGTCCGAACAGCGTCGGCAGCTTATCAAAGTTGCGGCCGGTGGCAATAAAGATGCCCCATTCTAACAGCATGATGGCGAAAAAGCCAAGGGCTGTCGCCTTTTTGGAAAAGCGCAGGTCGTCAAGAAACGGATAATAGCATAGATATGAGCTTGGCGCGATGCGCAGAAAAATATAGATTAAGACAATAAAATCATCTATTTGCATAAACCATCATCCCCTAAAGAAGTTCTCTAATTTCTCTATTACTTTATTATAACAAATTCTTCGCTCATGTGAAGTAAAAATTTAGCTTTACTGCTAAAGGAACGAGAAAGCTGATATGTTGAAAAGCGCGGCTTTTTTGGTGTATAATAATATGAATATAGAAAAATAAAGGAGTGCACGAATATGCAGTGGATAGAAGTAAATGTTGCGGTAACGCATGAAGCAGTAGAGGCTGTGGCAGATATGCTGACGAGCATTGGCTCGAAGGGCGTAGCGATTGAGGACCCGCAGCTGATTAATGATTTGCGCAACAGCGGTACCTGGGAGCTGTGCGATATTCCTGAGCAGGAGAACACCGAGGTGGTGACGGTCAGCGCTTATTATGCAGATGATGAGAAGCTGGAAAAGCGTCTGGCGGAGATTGATGAGCAGCTCGAGCTTATCGAGGAGCGCATTGGCAAATACCGCTTTGGCAATACGCGCTTCCGCAAGGTGAGCGAGCAGGACTGGGCGAACGAATGGAAGCAGTATTTCCATGTTACCCATGTAGGCAAGAGCCTGGTTATCAAGCCGAGCTGGGAGGAATATGCTGCCAAGGAGGGCGAGCATGTTATCGAGATTGACCCGGGTATGGCGTTTGGCACAGGCACGCACCATACGACGAATATGATGATGGAGCGTCTGGAGAAGGTTATTACGCCTGAGGCTGAGGTGTTCGACGTGGGCACGGGCAGCGGTATTTTGGCGATTGCCTCCGCTATGCTGGGCGCAAAATCTGTTAAGGCAGTGGATATTGATGCTGTGGCAGTGCGCGTGGCACGCGAAAACGTGGCAGACAACGGCCTGACGGAGCAGATTGAGGTGCGCGAGGGCGATTTGCTGCACGGCACTGAGGGCAAGGCAGATGTGATTATCGCGAATATCATTGCTGATATTATTATCATGCTGCTGAAGGATATTCCGCAAAAGCTTAATGACGACGGCGTTTTCCTGGCCAGCGGCATTATCGAGGAGCGTGTGCCGGATATTGAGGCTGAGGCGCAGAAGCAGGGCCTGGTGGTTGATGCGATTGACCATAGAGGCGGCTGGGTAGTTATGCAGATGAGACATAGATGAGATTTAGAGAAAGGATTTCATAATGCATCGTTTTTTTGTTCCTCAACTATATAATGAAGAAATGACGCTTACAGGTGTGGATGCGCGTCACATCAGCAAGGTGCTGCGTATGCAGCCGGGTGCGCAGCTGCAGATTGTCAGTGACGATGGCGTGAGTGCGCTGGCGGAGATTACGGCGATTGACAGCGAGTGCGTGACTGTGCGCTGCTTGGAGAAGCTGGCTGAGAGCCATGAGCCTGCTGTGCGTCTGATTTTGGCGCAGGGACTGGCGAAGGGCGAGAAGATGGATTTCATTATCCAGAAGGCCGTGGAAATGGGCGCGTACAGCGTGGTGCCGGTGGCGATGGAGCATTCCGTGGTGCGTCTTGACGGCGCGAAGGCTGCCAAAAAGGTGGAGCGCTGGCAGAAGATTGCCGAGTCTGCGGCGAAGCAGAGCAAGCGCGATATTATTCCGCAGGTTCAGCCTGTGCAGTCTCTGGCACAGATGCTGGCGGCGAATGCTTGCGCGACGAAAATTATAGCTTACGAATGTGAGGATAAAAAGAGCCTGAAGGCAGCGCTGACGGAGGCGAAGGCTGAGGGCAGGCTGACTGACCTTCTGCTGATTATCGGGCCGGAGGGCGGCATCAGCGAGGCGGAGCTGGAGGCGGCGCGCAGCGCCGGAGCTGTGCCTGTGAGCATGGGACGCAGAATTTTGCGTGCTGAAACAGCAGGTCTTGTCGCTATATCCGCGATTTTTTATGAGACAGGAGATTTAGGAGATTAAAAATAGATGAGAAAAATTGCATTTTATACTTTAGGCTGCAAGGTTAATCAGGCCGACACAGCCAGCATGGAGGGGATTTTCCGCGCATCGGGCTACGAGGTTGTGCCCTTTGGCGAGCAGGCTGACGTTTATCTGGTGAACACCTGCGTTGTTACGAACACAGGCCAGCGCAAGTCGCGCCAGATTATCAACCGCGCTGCGCGTCACAATCCGCTGTCGCTCGTTGTTGTTACCGGCTGCTATCCGCAGACTGCGCCGGAAGAGGTGCGTGCTATTGAGGGCGTTGATGTTATCATCGGCAACCAGGAGCGTGCGCGTATCGTGGAGCTGGTCAATGAGGCGTTGGAGCATAAGCAGACAGAAATTCTCGATAATGTACAGAGAATGACAGTTGATACAAAATTTGAGGAGCTGGGCGTAGGCACAGAAACGGACAAGACGCGTGCCTTCCTGAAGATTCAGGAGGGCTGCAACCAGTATTGCACCTATTGCATTATTCCCTTTGCTCGCGGTCCGCTGCGCAGCAGAAGCCTTGAAAGCATCCGCGAGGAGGTTGCCAAGCTTGTGGCTGCAGGCTATAAGGAGGTTGTGCTCATCGGCATTCATCTTGGCTGCTATGGCAAGGAGCTGGCGAAGGAGGGCAAGCAGGTTTCGCTGTATGATGCAGTGAAGGCAGCGCTGTCTGTCGAGGGCATGGAGCGTGTGCGCCTTGGCTCGCTGGAATCCGTAGAGGTGGAGCCGCGCCTTTTGCAGCTGATGGCTGAGGAGCCGCGCCTTTTGCGTCACCTGCACCTGCCGCTGCAAAGCGGCTGTGACAAGATTCTGCGTGCGATGCACCGTCCCTACGACACGAAGCGCTTCACGGAGCTGGTGCAGGAGATTCGTGCGCAGGTGCCGGACGTGGCGATTACGACGGACGTTATCGTTGGCTTCCCGGGCGAAACCGAGGAGGACTTTATGACGACGCTGGAATTTGCCAAGCAGTGCGGCTTTGCGAAGATGCACATCTTCCCGTATTCCAAGCGTAAGGGTACGCCTGCTGCCGAAATGCCGGAGCAGGTGGACGAGGCTGTGAAGAGCGAGCGTGCGGCACGTCTGGCGCAGGTCGACGAGCAGCTGCACCAGCAAACCCTGGCTGCCATGGTGGGCAAGGTGGCAGAGGTGCTGCTGGAGCAGCCTGTGGACACAGAGCATATGGAGGGCTTGTGCGGACCTTATCTGCGCGTTATCGTCCCCGGCACAAGCGACATGGCGAATACGATTGCCAAAGTGAAGCTTACAGGCGTGCAGGATGATTTCCTCATCGGTGAGCTTGCATAATTCACAAAAAAATAATTTTAAAATACATTTACTAGATTAAATGCATACTTTTTCTTAATATGTTCAAGTACAAATTTTCCCACATCAAGTTCAACTGAAGCAGAAGGATAATCATCTGTCTGTATATAACTCTTGGCAGATACGATAGCAGTATCAACCTTTTCAAGTTCATCATGTTCAATATAATAAGCTAACTTATCATGTTTTTCATTCCATTTCTCATCCAACTCTTTTATTTTATTTTCCAATTCACTTTTATTCTCTTCAACCGCCAAATTTTTCAATTCCGTAAACAAACCTGTTATCTCATCCGTTGTTTTATTTGTAT